>Ga0316608_1000182_pt1 | contig 33282 bp, 22 predicted proteins | sample MIS2016152B_MG_FD_207673 | JGI IMG/M metagenome (GOLD analysis project Ga0316608, IMG submission 207673) | Microbial mat bacterial communities from Middle Island sinkhole, Lake Huron, Michigan, United States - MIS.2016.152B | ecosystem: Environmental > Aquatic > Freshwater > Lake > Sediment... | reverse complement strand
TTGGGTCAAATATTTTCAATATCTTTTTTATTCTGGGCGTAAGTGCATTAATAAAACCGTTACCTTTTCTAGCAACTTCAAATATTGATATTTTTGTTACAATTCTGGCAAGTTTGTTACTTTTTATTTCAACAATTACACTTAAAAGAGCTAAAGTGGACAGAATTGAAGGAATTATATTTATACTTGTATATATTTCATATATCTCATATTTAATTGTTAATGCTTAATTTATTAAATGCACTTTGATATACCATTAGATAAACCGGTTCTTGTATTTGCACTTTTTTTGTGTATTATTCTTTTCGCACCGGCTTTGGCAAAAAAAGTTAAAGCTCCGGGTATTATCGGGTTAATTTTTGCAGGAATATTAATTGGACCTCACGGTTTGAATTTAATTTCTAAAGAACTTAATATCACAATTTTTTCATCTGTCGGACTTATGTATTTAATGTTTCTGGCAGGTGTCGAAATTAACTTACAAAGTTTTAAAAATAATTTATCAAAAAGCATTTTTTTTGGTGCTGCAACATTTTTTATACCTTTTATTCTAGGATTTTTAACAACTTATTTCGTTTTGAAATTAAGTTTTCTGGGTTCATTTTTAGTTTCAATAATGTTTTCAACCCACACTTTATTATCCTACCCAATAGTAACAAGATATCGACTAAATAAAACATTATCAGCTACTTTAAGCATTGCCGGAACAATTATTACAGATACAGCAGTTTTATTATTACTTGTTTTTGTAACGACGTATAACAGTGGTAATATGAATTTTGCTTTTTTTGTTAAAACAACTATACAATTAGCATTATTTTCATTCATAATATTGTACATTTTTCCAAAAATAAGTCGTTGGTTTTTAAAATATTATAATACAAAAATGAGTAATAAGTTTATTTTTGTATTACTCGTAGTTTTTATTTCGGGTGTTTTAGCAGAAATTATTGGTATTGAGCCAATTATAGGTGCTTTTTTTGCAGGATTGGCATTAAACAGACTAATTCCAACATCTTCAACTTTATTAAATAATCTCGAATTTGTTGGGAATACTATTTTTATCCCTTTTTTTTTAATAAGCGTAGGAATGCTTGTTGATTTAAAAGTTTTATTTTCAGATTTTCAAACTTTGATTGATGCTTCTATTTTAGTAACTATAGCATTGATAAGCAAATTTTTAGCAGCATTGCTAACTCAAAAAACATATAAATTTTCAAAAGACGAACGAAATCTGATGTTTGGGTTAAGCAGTTCTCACGCTGCTGCAACAATTGCAGTAATACTAATAGGTTACAATTTAAATATTATTGACACAAGCATTTTAAATGCAACAATTCTTATTATTCTTATTTCGTCAATAGTAAGTTCGTTTTTTACCGAAAAAGCCTGTAAAAATATTATTATAAAACATTCCGATTTAGTTGAACAACAAGAAGTTTCAAACGAAAAAATTTTGGTGGCAATCGCAAATCCAGAAACTGCTTTTAATTTAGTAAATTTTGCATTGAGTATTAAAGATAAAAAATCAGAAAATCCACTTTATGGACTTAATATAGTGCTTGATGGAACAAATATTGAATCTGAAATTTCAAAAAATAGTTTCCTTATTGACAAACTAATTTATTATGCTGCCCAAAAAGATGTTAAATTGCAATCATACATAAAGATAGATATAAATATTGTAGATGGAATTTCAAAATCAATACTGGAATTAAATGCAGATAAAACTGTTATAGGCTGGAATGGACATAATTCAACCACCGATTTTATTTTTGGTTCGTTAATGCAAAAAATATTAGTCAAAACTGATAATACAATAATTGTACTGAAAAATTTTAATAATAAGATGGGCGGTTGTAAAAAGGTTAACGTTGTTATGCCCAACAATATACTACTGGAAAAAGGAATTTTTATTTTGCTCGACATAATTTCAAGATTCGCCGAACAGATGTATGCAAAAATAATATTTTATATAAATAAGGATATACTTTATACTTTTAAAAATGATTTAAAAAAGTTGAAAATTGGCGAAACCGCACAATTTTCCACAATTAATTATCCTGATAATTTTATTGAAATTAAAGATTTTATTGAAAAAGAAGATTTTATGATTGTTGTAAGTTCCAGACCTAAACACATATCTTATACAAGTAATTTGAGTTCTATTCCCAAAACATTAGCCAAAAATTTTCAAGAATATAATTTTGCAATAATCTATCCTTTTTAAACAACAGTTATTTGTTTGCAAACAACTGTTGTTTTGTGATTTTGCCTACAAATTCTCTGCTTTTTTATTTGCCTCTGCAATAATTTTTTCGCCTTCTGTTTCTGCAGCTTTTACAAGTTTATCACCTTCTTTATCGGCTGCTTTTGTAACATTATCAACTTCAGTATTAACGTCTTTCAAAACTTTATCAGCTTTCTTTTGAGCAACAGTAAGTATTTCTTCAGCAGCTTTTTCAGCAGCTTTTTTTGCTATTGGATTTGAACCGGCTTTTTTAACAAGTTCATCTCCTTCTGTTTTTGCCTTAGCAAGCAAATCGTCTGATGTTTTTTGTGCAGTTGCTTTCAATTGAGTTGCTTTTGCAGTGGCTGCATCAACTAATACCTTTTTTTGTGCTTTAGCAGCATTTATAAGAGTTTTTGCTTTTTCTTCTGCTTCTGCAATTACTTTTTTTGCAGCTTCCGAAATTTCTTTTTTTATTTCATTTTTAGCATCATCAACAATCGAGGAACTGAATTTTTCAATTTTTGGGTCAGATAATGTTCCTCCGACAGTAGCAAAAATCAATATATCTTTGTCTATATTTAACAAATTTTCAACCAAGCCTCCGGCAATTGTTTGAGGCAGTGTTATACCAAGTTGAAATTTAATAGTTTGGTCTAGATTTGTTGTTCCTTCAATTGAAGCTTCTGTATTTGCAAGTTTAAAAGTAGTTGGTTTAATTTCAATATTTCCATCAATTATTTCAAACGTTAAATTTAAGTCTTTTACAGCAGGTTCGCGATATTTTTCTTGTTTTGTTAAATTTGCCAAAGTTGTAAAAAGTTTATTTTCTGATATTGAAATATTATCTGTCTGTATTGAGCCGCTTCCATTAATAGAATTCATAACTGGCATTAAATAAGCATCTAAAATTGAATTCATTTCTAAATTTGCTGAAAGGCTTCCGTTGCAATTTTCGAGAATGGGAGCCATTTCTTTTATTGTATTAAATGCTGTAATTGTGGATTTTACGTTAATATCAGTAATATCTACAGTCAAATCAGCAATTGGATTAAGGTAATCGGTAGCATCGTAATTTGCAGTAAGTAACATCGAACCACCTAAAAGTTTCAAACTTAACTCACTTAAATCTAATTTACTGTCTTTAATTTTTATAATACCCAGCATGTCATCAATTACAAGTTTTTCGTAGTAAACTTTTGATATTTGCGAATTTAATAAAAAGTCAATATTTGCGGGAATTTCAAATGCCGAAGTTTCTACTTCTTCTGTTGATACATCTTCAACAATGGCTTCAGTATCTGTTGTTTCTGAAAATAGAAATTCGTTTAAATCAAAAATATCAGATGTTAAATTAAATTCAGCAGTAAGTAGTTGGTCGTTAAATATATATTGAAAAATATTTTCAATTTTTCCGGCTAGCTTCAAATCACTGTTTCCAATTTTTGCATCAAAACTTTCTAATTCAGCATATTCTGGCGAAAAAAGAATTTTTGTGTGCGATATTGAGATTGGAGGTACATCTTCAACAACAGTATTTAAGTTCGAAATCTCAAGAAACCCATCAGCATAAAAATCCTGATATGTTTCATTTTCAATTGCCGATAATTTTCCTTTGAAACTGATTTCGGTATTTAAATTTCCATCAAGAGTCATATCTTCAAGAGGATAAAAGTCATTTACTTTATTCAGATTTAAATTTGCTGCAATTTGTCCGTCAAGAAACATATCAACAGCATTAGTTTCAATCTTTAAAACCATATCAATAGGGTTTTCAGCCATTTCGACATGAAATTTTTTAATATTAATAACATTTATATTCTCGTCACCTGGATTTGTGATATTGCAGTCAATATTAATATTTTCAACCGCCGAAGGTAAGTCAGGGTAATGAAAACGAGCATTATCCACCAGCAGATTTAAACCAAAAGCCGGAATTTTTGTGTCGCTTAATGTTCCTTTTGCATAGCCATCAAAAGTAATTGCACCCGAAGTTTCAATTCCTTCAAAATCTGACTTATAAACAGCCGGAATTAACGAAAGCAGACTCTTAAAATCGGTCTGTGGAGCGTTAAAAGTTAAATCCATATCAATATCTTCTTCGGGCATTAAAATCCATCCTGCAAAAGCTAATTGAAATTGATTAATTGTTAATAAATTATCTTCAAAAATAAATTTCCAGTTTAATAAATCTGCATTTATTTTCGATTTGAATTCAAAATATGCCTGATTAATGTAAGCAATTCCTTCAGTTACAAACGTAAAATTTTCGGTAGTTAATAAAAAGTCCATATCTGTAACATCTTCAGTAAAATCACCTCTAACTTCAAAATTCATTTTCTGAAAATTTAAATATACATCAGATTCTTTATCATTGTAAATAAAGTTCCCATCAATTATTTTCATTTTTTTGAGAGCTATAACCATTTGTTCGTCTGTACTTTCAGTTGAATCTATATTTGAAATTGCAGTTGTATCTTCTTTGGCAATATCATAATTTGCAGTTCCGTCTTTTAGAACTTTAATTAAAATATCAGGTTTATTTAATATTATTGATTTGATTTTTATATTATTACCTCTAATAACACTCATCAGATTTAAATCTACAGAAAGATAGTCCATTTTTGCAAGAGTGTCGCCTTCAAATATATCAGCTCCGGCAATACTTAAATCTTCAATTCGTACATTTAACGATGGAAAACTTCTGAACATACTTAGTTTAAAATCAGAAAATTCAATTGTTGCATTTAAATTTTTATTGGCTTCGTCTTTAGCAATTTGTAAAAGTTTTGATTTAAAAATAATTGGAGTTAGTATTAATAACAATACAAATGAAAAGATTGTAATTCCGATAATTAATAATATTTTTTTTGATTTTTTCATTTTCCAGACTTTTAAATTTAATAAAAAAAAACAGGTAAATTTAGAAAACTTGAAATAACTAAACACAAATGTAAAAATAAATTTGAAATAATTTAATTATAATAGATTTATTATAAAAAAAATGTAACTTTTTTTAACATAAAAACGAGTATAAATACGTTTTATTTAAGTTGTTTAAAAATTTGAATTTATTAAAAAATAGTATTAATTTTGTTGTAAATTTGTAAATAATAAAGATGCTAAAAAACAACTACTTAGCAAATCAAATTAAGCATGGATTATTGTTACTTGAAGACAATTCATCAGACAACGTTCATGCATCATGTAAAATAGCAACTGATTTTCCAACAGGTAACAGTTTTACTACTATAACAAAAATTACAGAAGAAGAAGTAGATGAGAAATTTGTAGATTTTTTAAATAAATGTCACAGGTGTCCTGAGGTTGACCAGAAGGTTTTGCTGAAAAAAGCTTATTTACTTGCAAAAGATGCACATAAGGGAGCAAAAAGAAACTCTGGAGATGCATTTATAAATCATCCGGTAGAAGTAGCAAAAATAGTTACCGAAGATATTGGACTTGGAACAACTTCGGCAGTTTGTGCTTTACTTCACGATGTTGTAACAAATAGCAATTATACTACAGAAGATATTGAACATTTTTTTGGAAAAAGAATTGCTTCTATAGTTGATAATTTGACAAAAATAAAAGGAACTTCACAATATTTCACAAGCGACCAATCTGAAGTTTATAGAAAGTTACTTGTTGGAATATCTGAAGATGTTCGAATAATTTTTATAAAACTTGCTGATAGATTGCATAATATGCGAACATTAGAATCTATGTCCATAGTGAGGCAACAGCAAGTTGCTTATGAGACCAGATATATTTATGCACCTTTAGCAGAGCGACTTGGATTGTTTAAAATAAAATCTGAATTAGAAGACTTAGCATTTAAATATTTAAATCCGCAAGAATACGAATCAATTTACAGACAGATAGAAAAAAATTCTCGAAAAGAATTAATTTACATAAACCGATTTGCTTTACCAATAATTGCCGGACTTTTAAAACGAAAAGTTAATTTTGAGATTAAAAGTCGCTTAAAATCAATATATTCAGTATATAAAAAAATTCAAAATAAAAATGTTACTTTTGATGAAGTATATGATATTTTGGCTGTTAGAATTATTTTTACTCCCCAAAATGATGAAAATGAGATAAATGAATGTTTAGATATTTACAAATATATTACAAGCATTTACGAAGAAAAAAAAGAAAGAACCAGAAACTGGCTTGGAATTAATAAAAAAAGTAATGGTTATGAGGCTCTACATTCTACAGTTAAAGGTCCAAATAACAGATGGATAGAAGTTCAGATTAGGTCGAAATATATGGACGAGGCTGCAGAAATGGGATTTGCAGCACATTGGAAATACAAAGGTCTGGAAGACAAAAAAGTAGAATTTGACACAAAAATCCACGAATTAAGAACAAAACTTGAGCAAATTGATAATACAGATTTTGATTTTCTCGAAAATTTCAAATTTCTTTTCACAACAGAAATAGTAATTTATTCACCAAAAGGAAAAGAATTTTTGCTTCCGGTTGGTTCAACGGCACTGGATTATGCGTTTCATATTCATTCAGATATTGGGTGCAAAGCAATAGCTGCAAAAGTGAATAGAAAGCTAACAGGGTTAGAATATGTTTTGCAAAGTGGTGATACAGTCGAAATTATTACTTCAATAAAAAGTAACTTAAAATCTGAATGGCTTGATATTGTAAAAACAGAAAAAGCAAAATCCACATTAAAAGAACTACTTAATAATGATTATATTAGTGAGCAGGAAAAAGGTATCAATAAATTAACAAAAATTTTAGAGCGAAATGAAATTCAGGCTTCTTCCGACTTGTTTAAAGATTTAATATGGGAGTATAAAGCAAAAAATAAAAGAGAATTATATTTTCTAATTGGAACAGACCAGATTGATAACCTTGCTCTTGAAGAATTTATTAAAGGAAAATTCAAAAACAAGTTTATAAAATACTGGAAACCTCAATTAGCCAAAAGATTACTAAAAAAAGAAAATTCGAGTTCTGAAATACTTATAGATGAAAATTTAAGCTCATCTTCATATATTATCTCGCACTGTTGCAATCCTTTACCCGGTGAAGATGTAATTGGATTGTTAAATTTAAAAACATTGCAGATTTATATTCATAAAAATAATTGTGCAAAATTTTTGCAACGCAAGAAAAGTCATGAACATAAGGCACTTCCAATAATCTGGAAAACCTACAAAGCTATGTCATTTTTGAGCAAAATTGAAATTGAAGGAATTGATGAACTGGGAATTATAAATAAAATTACAAGTCTGCTTTCAAATGATTTGCAGATAAATTTTAAATCAATACATATAAACGCTGATGGAATAAATTTTGATGGTTGGATGGAGGTTTATTTGCACAATAAAAAGCATTTAGACGAACTTGTTTCAAAATTGGAAAAAATTAATGGTATTTCAAATGTTAAATCAATTGTAGATTCATAAAATTTTAACTATATTAGCATAAAATTTAACCTAAAAAATTATGTCAAAAGAAAAATTAAACAAAACCGAAAAAAGAAAAACTGCCGACCAGATAATTCATAAGCACATTCTTTGGGCAGTTGGCAGTGGAGCAATTCCGTTTCCTATTGTCGATTTTCTTGGAGTATCAGCTATTCAGTTGGATATGTTACACCAATTATGCAGATTATACGAAATTGATTATGATGCAAATCAAGGAAAAAATATTGTTGCATCATTAGCAGGTGGAAGTTTGGCTCGTTTGGGAGCCAGTGCGTTAAAAGCAATTCCTATTATAGGTTCATTTTTGGGTGTAGTATCAATGTCAGCACTTTCTGGTGCTACTACTTATGCAATAGGCCAGGTATTTATAAGTAATTTTGAAGATGGTGTAGGTTTATTTGAAATTAATCTCGAAAAAGGAGAAGAACTTTTTAAAGATGCCTACGAAAGAGGAAAGGAATATGTAGAATCGATGAAAAAAGATTAAAACTAATTTTTAAAATATAATCAAATATTTATTCAAATATTTGATTAAGTTTTTTTTGTGAACAAATTTAAAGTTACTAGATTGCTATGTTTTTTGAGTAAATAATTCACCAAGAAAACCACTTGAGATAAGATTAAATAGCTTATAATTAGTTACTTTTTAATTCTATAATTAATATTTGATTATAGAAACAGAATTTTATTTTTTTACATTACTGATAATCAATAAAACACAAAAATAAATTTTTTAACTTATTGTAAAATAAACATTTTCAAATTTTACATTTTCTCATATTCAAATTTTCAAATTTTACATTTTTCAAATTATTTCAAGCTGTATATTTATTGCATTTTTAACATGAATATTAAAGAAAAAACTTCAGACCCTAAATTAAAATTAAAAGTACAACGTATTGTTGCAATATTTTCAGTTATTATATTTGTTGGCAAGTTAATAGCATATTTTCTAACTAATTCTGTAGGTATTTTAACAGATGCACTCGAAAGCACTGTAAATGTAACAACCGGATTTTTAGGTTTATACAGTATCTATATTTCTTTAAAACCCAAAGATAAAAATCATCCTTTCGGACATGGTAAAGCAGAATTTTTGTCAGCTTCGGTTGAAGGTTTTTTGATAATGCTTGCAGGTTTAATAATTATTTTTGAAGCAATTAAACGTTTATTCACACCTTCAGAAGTAAGCCAGTTAGATACAGGTATTTTTATTGTAGCATTTGCAGGTTTACTTAATTATCTTGTAGGTGTTTACAGCATAAGAGTAGGAAAAAAAAATAATTCTATTGCATTGATATCAGGAGGAAAACATTTGCAATCTGATACTTATTCATCAATTGGATTGGTTATTGGACTTATTTTGTTGTATTTTACAAAAATAGCATGGTTAGACAGTGCTATAGCATTGATATTTGGTTCGATAATAATTTACACAGGGATAAAAATACTTAAAGAAACTACTTCTAATTTAATGGATGAAGCTGATTTTAAACTTATTGGCGAAATAGGAGATATTTTACAAAAAAATAGAAATGATGAATGGATTGACATTCATAATTTAAAACTGATAAAATATGGAAATTCATATCATTTAACATGCGATTTGGTACTTCCCTGGTACAAAAATATTTCAGAATCTCATGCTCAAGGTGAAAAAGTGAAAAAAATTATTACAGATAATTTTTCTGAAGACATTGTTTTTGTTTTACATACCGACGAATGCAACTATACTTTATGTCCAAATTGTAAACAAACAAATTGTACAGAACGTAAATCAGAGTTTATCTCTGAAACTGTTTGGAATCTTGAAAATATTATAAAAGAACGAACGGAAGAAAATCATAAAGCATCAATAACGTAGAAGTTACCATATTTTTTATTTTCAATAATTTGAAAATTTTGAAATGTGAAAGTATTAGGTTTTAATGAAAATAAAAACTTTATACAATTTGTATTTTATTTATTACTAGTTATATAAAACAAAGTGTTGAATTATTTTAACTAATTATTCATATTTAATAAAAGTAAAGAGTTTGCTTAGCTTATTTACAAATATTTGATGTCTTTTACAAAATTTAGAGAATATAATTATTTACAAATTAACTATCTCTCAACTAATTTCCATTTATATTGTTTAAAATACAAATTATATTAAGACGTTGTTTAAAATTTATATATATAATTCTATACTAATAATATATCTCACAATGTCATCTCTTGAACTTTTTCACCGTTAGGTAAATCTCTTTGATGAAAGCAATTAAGTTATAAAAAGTAAACTTTTCTCACGTAACGAAGTGAGTAATCTGAAATGATTTTGCAATGTACAACAAATTAACATTTTATAATTTCAGAATTTACATCAAATATATTTACCTTACGGTGAAAAAGTTCATGGAAATGACAATTTAGTGTTTTTTTTATAAAAAATATTTTTTGACAAAATTTTAAACAACGTCTAAACAATTGCTTTTTTTTGTCTTCCTACCATCGAACTAAAAATTCCACCTATACATAAAACAGTAAAAACCATAAATACAACTCTTGAGCTAATTAAAAATTGAGGCATCAAAGTTGGATTGTATTTTGCATCTCCAATAAAAACATGAATTGATAATGAAGCAATTGCCATGCTAAACATCATTCCTGTAGAACGCATTGTACTTAATGTTGCCGATGCTACACCATAAAACCTTCTTTCAACCGAACTCATTACTGCATTGGTATTTGGAGAAGAAAAAAGTCCAAATCCAAAACCTAATATCAGCATACTTAAAATTAAATACCAATTTGGTGTAAATTGCTGAAGAAAACTAAGCATAAAAAGTCCTATTACGCTAATTCCCATTCCTATAGACGACAATATGCGAGGGTCTTTTTTATCAGATAATTTTCCTGAAAATGAAGCTACAATTGCCATCATTAAAGGTTGGGCTATTAGAAGTGTACCAGCTTCTCGAGCAGATAAACCTTTGACATATTGTAAGTAAAGACTTAAAACAAAAGAAATTGCAAAAGTTGCTGCATAATTAATTAAAGCAGAAAGATTTGAAAATGCAAACACCCTGTTTTCCGAAAAAAGATTAATATTCAGAACCGGAAATTTTACACGTTTCTCGATAAAAATAAAAAAAATCAAACCAATTAATCCAGAACAAGTTAAAATAATTGCATAAGTTTTAGGTAAATGCGAAAATCCGTACATTAGCATTGATATCGAAACCATTAAAATAGCTGAACCTAAATAATCAAATTTTTCTTTTTCGGCTTCAGCCCAATCAGTTTTTATTTTAAAAAATACAGCTATTGATATTAAAGCACTTACAAAAGTGTTAATGTAAAATAAACTTCTCCAGCCAAAACTGTCGGTTAAAATTCCTCCTAAAAAAGGAGCAACTGACAAACCTATGTAAACTGCTGAAACATTTAGTCCTATAACCTTTCCACGTTCTTCGGGTTTAAACGCTGAAATAACAATTGCCATACTGGTACTAAACATCATTGCAGATGCAATACCTTGCAATAACCGAGATGAAATAAGAAAACTATCTGAAAATGATAAAGCACAAGCTGCTGTTGCTATGGTAAATATAATATTTCCCAGCAAAAAAACTTTTTTCCTACCCCAAATGTCCCCAATTTTTCCGAAAGGTACTAAAAATATTGCAGAAGCTAACAAATAAGACATTGTAACCCAGCTCATACCAACAGCAGACATAGAAAACTCTGTTCCTATTTTGGGTAATGCCACATTTACTGCTGCCCCCATAAGTGGATTAAAAAAATTAGATGTCATTGTTACAATTAACAAAACAGTTTTATTAATTGATTGTTCTTGATTTTGCATTTTCTTTATTTTATTTAGAAGGGCAAAAGTAACTTTTTTAAGTAATTGAGGTATTAAAAATAGCTTAAATGTGCATGTAATTATTGTTAAATATCGCTAAAATTCAAATATAAATGTTTTCTTTTTCAAGGAAATATTATTTTCAGTATTTTATAATTAATCCATAAATCAACTGTACTTTAAAAATATTTATTTTATAACTTGATGTTCATTAAATCCTCAAGTGCAGTATCAATTTTTTCAAATTTAAATTTAAAATTTTGATTGATAAGTTTTTCAGACGAAACTCTACTGCCTTCGAGAATAATTGAAGACATTTCTCCAAATCTCATTTTTAAGGCAAAAGCAGGTATATTTGGAATTTTGATTTTTTTATTTAGTTTATGAATTATTTTATGTGTAAGTTCTTTGTTGGTAATATGTTCTGGTGCTACACAATTATAAATACCTGACAAATCTTTATTTTCGATAACAAATTTAAAAATATTAGCATTATCTGAAATATGAATCCATGGAATATACTGATTACCTGTTCCTAAAACAGCTCCAAGTCCATTTTTAAAAGTATCAGTCATTTTTTGAAAAGCACCGCCGTTTTGTGTAAAAACAACACCTTGTCTTAAAATTACAGTTCTGATATTTAAATCATTAAATTTAATAGCATTAGCTTCCCATTTACTACAAACATCAGAAAGAAAATCTTTTCCGCAAGGACTATTTTCTGTGAAAATTGTATCAGATGTAAATGTTCCGTAATATCCTATTGCTGAGGCTGAAATGTAGGTGTTTATTTTAATGTTATTTTCTGATAGGGTTTTGTATATTAGTTTTGCTGAATTAATTCGACTACTGAGAATTTCATTTTTAAAACTATTTGTCCAGTTGTGCGAACTAATATTTGCCCCTGTTAAATTTATTATAGTATCAACATTTTCAAATGATTTGATGTCAATAATTTCTTTATCCAAATCCCAGAAAAAGCAATTTTTTTCAACAGTTTTTTTTCTTGATAAAAAAGAAACATTATAATTATTAGCTAGTAAAAGTTTACTGATTTCAGTTCCAATTACTCCTGTACCTCCTGCAATTAATACGTTTGTCATTTAATTAAACTTTTATTCCAAAAATTGTTATGTCGTCTCTTTGGTCAATTTCGAGTTGCCATTTATCGAGTTCGTTTTCAAGATAATTTTGTTGATATTCAATAGATTGCACAGCAATTTCTGAAAACATTCTTTTTAACTTTCCTTTTCCGAATTTTTTTCTTGAGTAATCACATTGGTCTTCAAAACCATCTGATTTCAAGTAAATCATATCTCCTTTTTCAAGAATAATTTCTGTGACATTAAACATAATCGTTTCAGGATTTAGATTAAATCCACCAATTCTTCTAATATCTCCTTTTATTTTTGTCAATTCATTTTGTTTCTGCGAGAAGTAAAGTAAAGGTTGTTTTGCTCCTGAAAATATAACCTTGACTTTTTCGTTGTCTTGTTTTTCAATTTTACAAATAGCAACATCCATTCCATCAATACTTTCAGATGAATTTTGACGTAATGCTTTTTTTATTCCTTTATCAAGAGCATCTAAAATTTCGTTAGTTTCATAAACTTTTCTTTCGATAATGATTTCATTGAGTAACCTATTACCAATTAGCGACATAAATGCTCCCGGAACACCATGACCGGTGCAGTCCAAAACAGCCGCATAGAAAAATTCTGTCCCATGAATTTCTGTTCTCGAAAACCAGTAAAAATCGCCGGAAACTACATCTTTAGCCCTATAAATAATAAAATATTTAAAATATGGTTCAATATCTTTTCTCAAAGGTAATATTGCATTTTGAATTGTAACCGCATAATTTATACTTGAAGTTACAAGTTTATTTTTTATTGCAAGTTCTTTCTGTGCCAACTTAAGTTCGTGAATATTAGATTCTACAGCTATCAACTTTGATACTGAACCATCAAAATCGAAAATAGGAGTAATTGTAGTATGAATCCAAATTTCAATTTTAGCTTTTGTTAAAACTAATGCTTCGTAAGAAATAGATTTTTTGAATTTTACACATTCGTCAACAATATTGTTTATATTGTCATTACTACTTAATTCAATTATACTTTTGTACTGAATTTCTTCTAGCGAATATCCGTAAAGTCTATAAAATGCGTTATTAACCCATTCAAGATTAAGATTATTATCAAAAATCAGAACAGCATTATCTGTTTCACTTGCAACAATTGAAAGTTTTTCAAGTTCTGAGTTAATTACTTGTAATTCTTCTGTTTGAGAATGTAACTCTTCTGATTGTGCAAGTATTTCTTCTTTTTGTTGCAAAAGTTCTTCGTTTTTTTCTGTAACTTCAAGATTTATAGCTCTTAATTGGCTTGTTCTTTCCTCTACAATTTTCTCAAGTTTTTTGTTTTTTAATTCTAATCGTAAAGTATTAATTTTTACCAAAGTAATAACTACAACCAATAGTAATAAAAGCCATAAAATGTATGCCCACCATGTTCTATACCAAGGTGGTTTGATAGTAAAAGTATATTCGGTTAAGTTGGTTTCAATTCCATAAACATTTTTTGCTTTAACTTTAAAGATATATTTGCCTTCGGGAATATTTGTAAAAACAGCTTTATTTTCTGTGCTCCAATTGCTCCAGCTGTCGTCAAAATTTTCTAAAAAATAGCTATATTCTGTTTTTGCTGCATCTTCGTAACAGTTCGACGAAAATTCTATTGTTATTGAATTAAATTCATAATCAAAAACAGGTATAAATGATTCTGTTTGATTTTCGGTTACAAAGTATTTATTGTCAGTGTAATTGAAAAAAGTTCCAAAGAAAATTACTGAATCTGAATTAATCTTTACTTTTCGTATAAATGTCTGAAATTCTGATTTAAAATTTTTAAATTTGGTTAAATCGTAAATATACAAAGCACTACTATTGCAAATATAGAATTGATTTTCGCCATTAAACTGAATACGTGCAATTGACGGAAGTCTTTTAAGAAAAAGCGAATCAATTTTTACAGAGTCGCCTGAAATATCAATTATTCCCGACGAAACATCTGAATAATACATATATCTGTTTTTATCTAAAGTAAAAACTTCAGTAATTTCAGAAGAATCTGTTGTAAATGTTTTTCCAAAAATGTTATCATGTACAAATTGTGTTAAAGAATCATTTTCTTTTTTGTCGGCAGGAAAAATTGGTTTATAAATTCCTTTTCGGGTCAGAATTTTAATTTCGTCATTAACCAATTCAGCTTTACAGCTTTTAAGATCACTAAGTCCATTTTTTTGATTGAATAGTGTTAATTCAAAATCTTCTACATTATTGCCATTAAACTTTAAATAATAAATACCATCAAATTTTGTACTAATCCATAAATTACCTGATGTATCGCAAGTTATATATCTTATTTCTTCCAAAATTTGGTTTATTCTAACCAATGAATCAACTTTCAGTAAATCATTTTTCGATTTCTCTTCTGTTTTAACATAAGCCAATCCAGTTTTCATTCCCACAAAAATATAATCTGGAAATTTGAAGGTTGATTTTCCGCAAAAAATAATATCACCTTTCCACGAAAGATTTTGAACTGTAGTATCTTTATATTCAAAAATACCATTATAACCTACTCCAATCAGGTGGTTTTTAAATTTAAATAAATCCCATATTCCTCCTGAATTGTTAAAAGTCTTGAATTCGTGATTATCTGATTTTAATTTAAGGTTGTAACTTGGCAGAAAAAATGAATAATTCATTGAAGCTACAATTAGCGTATTATTTAGTATTTCGACATCTAAAACATAATCATCAATTCCTTGTGTATCACCAAATTTACTTATTGGATAACTAATGTCAATACGGGATATTCCATTTTGAAGTCCAGCCCAGAGATTTTTATCTTTATCAGCATAAATATAATAAATACAGTCAGTTAAAAGTCCTCGTTTTTTATTAATAATTCGAATTAATTTACCATTTGCATCAATAACTAAAATTCCACCCTTTGCAGTTCCAATTGCGTATAAATCACTATCTATTCTTGTGGCAGCATAAGCTGTATTTTCAATAAGATATTCTTCTATTTTACTTTCAATTTTGATTACTTCAAAAGTTTCTGTATTATAAGTATATAACCCATTATTTGAAGTTACTATAAATAGTGTATTTATTTCGTTACCTTCAAGTATATGAACAAATCCTGCTTTTTTAACTATTGTAGCTGAGTTTTCAAGTAAAACAGCAGTTGTATCAACAAGTTTATAAATACCTCTTAATCTGTCAACTATATAAATTTGATTTTTTATTTTATTACCAAAAAAGGCTGTTGTCTTTATTTTTAAAACCTGAATTTTATCATTATACCATTTAAAAATCTGATTATTAGTAAAAAAATAAATTCCTGTTTCTGATTCAATAATTTTCCAGACATCTTGAAATATAACTTCTTCTTTAATTGAATCTGAAAGATTGATATACTGTAACTTTCCTGATTTATTAGCTTTTAAATAACCAAATTCACCGGAGCCACCAACATAAATAATTCCACTTTTGTCAATTGCCAATGATCTTACAACCGATTTTTTTGAATTATAAAAAGTATTCCAACTTTTTCCGTCAAACTCTAAAATACGTGATGTATTACCAAAATACATTATACCTCTATTGTCCTGAGCTATACACCAGTTTTGTGAATCTCCTTTGTATTCTTCGGCAGTATAATTCTGTAAAAGGCAAGAACCCATTTCCTGCGAAAGGGAATGGATTTGTAATGTTACTACTAATATGGTGGTTAAATAGAATTTATTTATTTTCATCAATAATAATTAAAAAGCTAAATTATAAAAAAAATGTATAAAAAAAAATAAAATTGATGTGATTATTACGAAAAATTAAAATATTTTTGAAAGTTATTTCAATTGAATTGAGATATTTAGTTTTTTGAGTATCGAATGAAAAAATAGTTATTAAATGATTTATAAAATATAAATATGAATGCAAATATTTTTGATGAAGTTATTGACAGAAAAGGAACTAACTGTGTTAAACACGATTTATCCGAAAAACTTTTTGGCTCGTCTGATATAATTCCTATGTGGGTAGCCGATATGGATTTTAAAACACCTGATTTTGTGATAGAAAAGCTTAAAAAAAGGCTCGACCATAAAGTTCTTGCATATTCTACACTTTCAGAGGGTTATTATGATTCGATTATTAACTGGCAAAAACGGCAACATAACCAGATTATTGAAAAAGATTGGATATTATATTCACCCGGAGTTGTTCCGGCTTTGGCTGTTGCTGTACTTGCTTTTACAAATCCGGGTGATAAAATTATAGTTCAGACACCTGTATATTTTCCTTTTTTTACTACTACCGAAAATAATGGACGACAAGTAGTTAATAATTCGCTTGTAAATATTAACGGATATTACGAAATTGATTTCGATTTGCTCGAAAGTCAAATTGACTCAAGAACTAAGATGATGTTTTTATGTAATCCACACAATCCGGTTGGTAGAGTTTGGAAAAGGGCTGAATTAGAAAAACTTGCAGATATTTGTATAAAAAATAATATTTTAGTTGTTTCTGATGAAATTCATGCTGATTTGGTTTTGCCTGAATTTAAACATATTCCTTTTGCAAGTATTTCTGAAGAAATTGCAAATAATTGTATAACTACAATTTCGGCAAGTAAAACTTTCAATTTATCGGGCTTATCATCTGCTGTAGTATTAATAAAAAATCCAAAAATAAAACAACAGTTTTTTAATAAAATCGACGATTTACATATTTGGTTACCAAATATTTTTGGTGCAATTGCAGCAGAAGCAGCTTTTTCTTATGGAGATGAATGGCTGAAAAGTTTAAAATTATATCTTGAAAATAATTTCAAATTTCTGAAAAAATATTTCTCTGATAATTTAGCTAAACTAAAAGTTTTTCCATTGGAAGGCACATATTTAACATGGGTTGATTGCAGAGAATTAAAAATGAACAAAGCAGAAATGGAAGATTTTTTCGTAAAAAAAGCAAAAGTAGGTTTAAGTTACGGAGTTCAATTTGGAAAAGGAGGCGAAGGTTTTGTTAGAATAAACATTGCATGTCCACTACAAACACTGAAAATAGCTTTAGAGAGAATTAAAAATGCTTATGAATCTTTGTAAAAATATTGTTCTATTGATATTTAAGTTTGCTAAATTTAAATTTTTTAGTAAACTTTTTTTTTAATAAGTTATATTAAAATTTCATAAATTATTCAATATTAGTTTGATAAATAATTTCAAAGTTATCTAAATCGAAGCATAATAATTTTCCAAGTTGCTTATAATCATAGAATTTGTGTGGTTTTGAATATACGCAACCATTATCTAACGGAATTACTTTTTGTCTTTCATTTATAGCAGTCATAATATCAGATAAATATGTTGGATTATGACCGTGAATAATTGTTTTTGAAAAATTTGCAGGAACATTTACAGAAAATCCTCGCAATTCAAGCATAGAAGTTTTGTCTTCAAACGGATTTTGAAGTTTAAAATTTAATCCGGCATGTACTAATATATAATTATCTAATTCATAGTAATATGGCAATGATTCAAAAAATGATTGAAACTCAGGTTTTATAGAATTATCTTCTTCCAATAAATCAGGACTTTTATTAATTTTTCTAACAAAATTTCCAAACATCAAGCTGTCATAAGTTATTTGTGTTTCCAGAATATTATTTTCATGATTTCCACGTAATGGAAAAATGTTATATCCAGAGTTTTGAAGCTCCAAAATATAATTAATAACTCCACTGCTATTGTGTCCTCTGTCTATATAATCTCCCAGCAAAAAAAGCAGGTCTGTTTTATTTAATGATATTTTGTCAATCAGAGCTTTAAATGTATTAAAACATCCATGAATATCCGAAATAACATATCTTTTACCAAAATCGCTTTTATTAACAAACATTTTTGAAAATTTATCGTTAAATTATTAAAAAAAAGAATATAATATTTTTGTATATTTTAATAGTAAAACAAATTTCAAAAATAAATATTTTTTTTAACTTTGTAAACTGAAACCTAAAACAAACCTAAAATATGTTTAAGCACGTAAAGTGTTTATTTATAGCATTTTTAGTGCTATATGTAAACATTGGTGCATTTTCGCAAACAGAAACTCTTAAAACCGAAAGAGTTGCATTTTCGCCAGTAATTGATGGCAACATAAATGATTCTGTCTGGGAAAATGCCGAAATAGCTACTAATTTTATTCAATATCAGCCGTATAATGGCTATCTAGCTACTTTTGAATCCGAAGTAAAATTTATTTATGACGATGAAGCTATATATATTTCCGCAAAATTATACGATTCGTCTCCTGATAGTATTTATAATCTGCTAAGTAAGCGAGATGAATTTGGGCAATCTGATTATTTCGGAGTTTATATCGACCCTTTTAATGAAGGATTGATTTCTTACGGTTTTTTTGTTACAGCCGCTGGAGTTCAGGTAGATATAAAATTAAATTCTGATGTAGAAGATAAAAACTGGGATGCAGTGTGGAAAAGTGAAGTTAAAATCAACGCTGATTACTGGACTGTTGAAATGCAAATTCCATATTCCGCAATACGTTTTCCAACGGACAATATTCAGAAATGGTCTGTTAATTACTATCGTAATATACAACGATTTAGAGAAATAAGTACATGGAAATTAATTGACCCAAAAATTTCGGGTCGCTCAAGCCAAGCTGGAATTATTTCAGGAATTGAAAACATTGATGCACCTCTAAGATTATCTTTTTTCCCATATTTTTCGTATTATACACAATTTAGGGATAATGAAATATCAGGTTATCAAGCCATTGGTGGTATGGATTTAAAATTGGGTTTAAACGAAAGTTTTACACTAGATATGATGTTAATTCCTGATTTTGGCGAATTACAATCAGATGATAATGTACTAAATCTTTCACCTTATGAGACTTATTATGACGAAAAAAGAGCTTTTTTTACCGAAGGTACTGAAATGTTCCAAAAGGGTGATATTTTTTATTCTCGCAGAATAGGTACAAAACCACAAGATTATGATAATGTTAAAGATAACTTGAGACGATTTGAAACTATTGAAGATAATCCTACTGAAACACAGATTATAAATGCAGTAAAAATTTCGGGAAGGACAAATAAAGGGCTTGGTTTAGGATTTTTAAATACAGTTACCTCAAATACTTATGCAACATTATATGATACAATTAATGGAACATCTCGCAAAATTCAAACTCACCCTTATACAAATTATAATGTTTTGGTTGCAGATAAAACGTTGAAAAATAATTCGTATATAAGTCTAATAAATACAAATGTTTGCATTCCATTTAATAAGTATTATTCTAATGTAACAGCATTTGATGCTAAACTTGTAGAACCGAGTAATAATTATGCAATATTCGTTAAAGCTGGTGTAAGCCAGATATATAATCAAGATGATTCTGTAAATTCAGGACATTTTTATTTGGTAAAAATTGCAAAAATAAGTGGAAATTTCAGATTTAGTTCTGCACACAAGGTGTTGAGTGATAATTATAATCCTAATGATTTAGGATATTTATCGCAAAATAATCAAATAATTAACTCTTTTGCTGTTAATTACAATATTTACAAACCATTCTGGAAAATGCTTAATCTTTACAATTCATTAAGTTTAACATATACATCTCTTTATTTACCAAAAAGTTATATTAGTGCAGATTTAAATTATACATTAAATACAACTTTTACAAATCATTTTTCGGTAATGGCTAAAATAAACTACAGACCTAAAGAAACTTATGACTATTTTGAGCCACGTGTCGATAACAGGTTTTTTATAACTCCGCCTAACAAAAACTTTTCTTTATGGTTATCTTCCGATTATAGACGAAAAATTGCTTTTGATGTAAATGCAGGTTACTATTTCGCTAATAATGAAGATATGTTTCTGAACGGTGGTTGGTATTCTGTAGCTCCAAGACTTAGGTTAAGTGATAAATTGTTATTTGTTTACAGTTTTACAAACGAATTTGATTTAAACAGTTATGGATATGTAAATAAAACCGAAAACGGAGATTCAATCTTTTTTGGTGAACGAGACATTATTACATATACAAATTTATTAAAAGCAACTTACATTTTTAACAATAAATCGTCAATTGACTTAAAACTCAGACATTATTGGACAACAGTTAATTACGAAGAATATTTTACTTTACAGCAAGATGGCTCATTAAAAGAATTAACACGCAGTTATAGATTTTTCAAGAACAGTGATATTAATTACAACACTTTTAATATCGATTTAGTTTATAATCTGCAATTTGCACCAGGAAGTGAATTTTCAATTGTCTGGAAAAATTATATTACTACTTCTGAAGATGAAATTGTTACTGAATATAAACAAAATCTTGAAAATTTATTTGAAATCAACCACACTAACAGTTTATCAATGAAGTTAATTTACTATCTGGATTATCAATATTTAAAGAAAAAAACCTTGCTTAGGAGGTTATAAAATATTATAAAAATTCAATTCTTTAATACAAAATAAAAATTAATTTCTTAGATTTCGGAAAAAAAAAATAAATGTAAAATGAAAAGAAAACTTATCGCTTTTTCAATAATATTTTTCAGTTTATTTTCTGTTTACGGACAAATTACACTTTCTAAAAAATCAGAAATCAGCGTTTTAACTTGTTCGCCCGGTAACGAACTTTATGCTGCTTTTGGTCATAGTGCTATCAGGGTTTTAGACATCGAAAATAATATAGACTGGGTTTTTAATTATGGAACATTTGACTTTAAAACCCCAAATTTTTATGGAAAATTTATAAAAGGACAACTTAATTACATACTGTCAATTGAAAGTTTTAAATCTTTTGAAAGTTCTTATAATCAAGATAAAAGATATGTTTCGGAGCAAGTATTAAACTTAGATTCTTTAAAAAAACAACAACTTTTCGATTTTCTAATCTGGAATGCTAAAGACGAAAATAAGTACTATTTATACGACTTTTTTTGGGATAATTGTGCTACCAGAATACGTGATGTTTTAACTAAAATCTATGGAGATTCTCTTATTTATCCTGTTAAAGAATATAATATTTCATTTAGGGATATGATTGATTCTTACCTTAAAGATAGTCCTTGGACACATTTCGGAATTAATATTGCTCTTGGTTTACCTGCTGATAGTTTGGTAAATACATACTATGTACAATTTCTTCCGGATTATATGGATACGGTTTTTACAAATTGTTATTTGAAAAATGAAACACCTATTCCTCTAGTAAAAGAACGAAACGTATTAGTTAATAGCGAAATACCATACAATCAAGGAATTGAAAAATATTTAAATCCAAAATCTGTTTTCTGGTTTTTATTTATATTATTCGGATTATTAACTTTTTATGAATTTAAAAAGAAAAAAAGATTTTATGCAATTGATACCATTCTTCTTTTTATTTTTGGATTTATAGGATTATTTGTTTCATTTTTATGGTTTGGCACAGAACATCGTGGAGCAAATTATAACTTAAACATTATGTGGGCATTACCTACACATTTTATTGTTGCAATTATTTTACTTTTTAATAAAAAATCTAATTTTGTGCAAAAATATTTATTTATTACAGGAATTTATACACTCATTTTTCTGCCATTTTGGAATATTTTTCCTCAAAGATTTGATACTGCATTAATTCCTCTTTTTCTGATTGTTGGACTACGATTTACACTTTTATACCTTACAAGACAAAAGCAATAAATGTTATTTTGTCATACTCGTTTTGTTTAAACAAGTCAATTTGTCGTAAAATTTGCGATGGTATATTGTTTGATAATATTTGTTCAAAACAATAATTAATCGGAATAAAAATTATTGACAAGCGCTTGTTTAATTTTTCCGAACTTTTTTTTAAATTTTTAAAAAATAAACTAAAAAATAGGAGGACAAAAATTATGACACTTATTAAAAGAACATACCCAGAATTTCCACAGATTTCTAACTGGTTAGAAGATATTTTTGCAAAAGATTTTGATATGGTATCAAAATTTAAAGGAACAATTCCATTAGTGAATATAAAAGAGGAAAAAGATTGCTACATTATTCAGTTAGCTGCTCCGGGAAAGAAAAAAGAAGATTTTGAATTAGATTTGGATAACAATGTGTTAACTATTTCTTGCAGTGCTGAAAAAGATGAAGTTGTAAAACAAGAAAATTACACAAAACGTGAGTTTAATTACACTGCATTTAAAAGAGCTTTTACTTTACCTGAAATAGCTGAAGCTGAAAATATTTCTGCAAAATACGATGCCGGAATACTTGAAATTACGATAGCAAAAAAAGATGAATCCAAAATTCAGACAAAAAGAAAAATTGATATTGGATAATATTTAATTATTACAAAAAAAATCAGTCATTTAACTATTGTTTTATGACTGATTTTTTTTTTTGCTATTATGTCATCATTTTTTATTTCTGGATGTTAATTCTTGCATCAACAGCAATTACATTATCTTTTTTTCCGAGTAATGGATTTAAATCCATCTCAAAGATTTCAGGTGCTATTGAAACTAATACACTTATTTTCTGGATAATATCAGCAAACTGTTCTTCGTTTACACCTTCTTGTCCCCTAACTCCCTGAATTATTTTATAACTTCTTAGATTTTTTATCATCATAACTGCTTCTTCTTTTGAAAGAGGAGCAAGTCCGGTTTGGATATCTTTAAGAACTTCAATAAAAATTCCACCAAGTCCGCAAATAACTGTGTGTCCGAACTTTTCTTCGCGTTTTGCACCAACAAAAAGTTCAATTCCTGATATCATTGGCTGAATTAAAATGGCAGTAGTATCTTTAATTAATATCATTCGTTTAAACTCATTTTCAACTTGCTCGGCATTTTTTACATTCAATATTACACCACCTACATCAGATTTATGAACAGGTCCTACAACTTTCATAACTACCGGATAACCAATTTTGTTGGCGAATTTTACAGCTTCAGAAACATTTGTAAAAACTGCTTCTGAAATTGCAGGAATATTTGCTGCCGAAAGTAATTCAAAAACATCATTTGGAGATAAATAACCGTTTGAAGAATTTTCTATTATATTTCTGATTTTAACTTTATCAATTTCAGGAAGATAAAAATTTTCAGAAAAAGGTTTTGGAGTTTTGACAACTTTTGTAATTGCCTGAGCTAATAAAACTTCATCAGGAAAACTTTGTCTTCCTTTTGATTGAAATTGAGTTATTTCCTTAGCTGTTTCACTTAATGATGGCAAAACCGGAAAAATAGGCTTCTTGCAGGTTTTCATTTTTTCGTGTAAAACATCATAAACATCAAAAACAGGAAATAGTCCAGGACTACCAAAAATAACGATAATTGCATCAATATTTTCAAAATATTTTTCGCAGTAATCAATTATATTTCCAAGCTGTTCGGCATTTCCGGTAGCCAGAAAATCAATAGGATTTGCAACCGATGAACCCGGATACAACAAAGTTAACAATTCATTTGCTTTATCTCCTTCAATTCTAGGAACTTCTAATCCACCTTTTGAAAGAGCATCAGTAAGCATAACTCCCGGACCACCGGCATGAGTTATGATTGCAAAGTTATTTCCCTCAACAGTATTATGTTGAAAAACAGCGGCTACAGTAGCTAAATCTTCGCGTCCATAACATCTGACAATACCGGCTTTTTTGAATAATGCTTCAACGGCAACATCTGGACTTGCTAATGCTCCTGTATGTGAAGAAGCTGCACGACTTCCGGCAACAGAACTTCCTGATTTTATGGCTGCAATTTTACATCCTTTTCTAATTAATGAAGAAGCGTGTTTTAAAAGCATGTCTGGTTTTACAATGTTTTCTATATACAATAATTTGATTTTAGGGTCTTTATCAGGATTGAAGTTTTCGTCCATATATTTTAAAACTTCTTCAACTCCCATTTGTGCACTATTACCTACTGAATATACACTATTGAAAGTTAGACCTTTAGGAAGAGCAGATTCCATTATAAAAACTGCTGTTGCTCCCGAACCTGAAATCATGTCAATACCTTTTTTATCTAATTTTGGTATTGGTGTAGTGAAAATTCCATTGTAATTGGTATTTAACATTCCTATACAATTAGGACCTATTAAACTTCCATTTACTGAATTTATTATTTCTACTATCTTATTTTCAATAATTTTACCTTGCTCATTTTCTTCACTAAAACCTGCTGACAGAATTATAAATGCTTTTGTATTTTTTTGTTTTGCAAGTATTTCAACTGTATCAACACAAAATTTTGCTGCTATTGCCAAAATTGCTAAATCAACTTCAGGTAACTCTTCTACTGTTTTATAACTTTTTATGCCCTGAATTTCAGATTCTTTAGGATTTACAACATATAGATTTTCTTTAAAATTTCCATCTAAAATGTTTTTTAAAACTTTGCCACCCGGCTTTTTTACATCATTTGAAGCTCCAATAACGACAATACTTTGTGGATTAAGAAGTTGTTTGTTTATCATTGCAATTTATTTTTATTAAATCATTTATTATTCTATTCTTAAATACTCAGATAAGAAGTAATTAAATAGTTATTTTTGAATATATTTATTGAATAAAAAAGTAGTTCATTTTTTAATATCGTCATCTCTAAGGGAACTCGTGGAAATTTGCACTGAAATTGAAAAAAAGCAAAATGTTCTCACGATGTGTTAGCGAGTAATTTGTCGTAAAATGTTTAAATTTAGTTTTTTAGTTAAACTTTTTATATGCTAAATTGTGAATATAATTTGGATTTTATTTTTAAACACTAAGGCACTAAGACACTAAATTAAAATACTTTGTGTCTCAGTGTCCTTGTGTTCAATTCTAAATTATTTAGACATATAAGTATAACTTCACTACATAAATTAAAAAGTTCCATACGCGATGACTGTTAGTTTTGTTTTCTAACGTCTTAGTGTCATTCAAAATAAATAAATCTACTTTTTTTACTGTATAATGAATTATTGTTAAGTTAAGTAAAGCTGTCAGGTGAAAAACACTTGACAAGTGCAACATTAACATCACATTTCATGTGTTTTAATCATAAATTTTAACGTCAATTTATGATTATCATAACGAAAAATTACGAGACACATGTGCATGATTGTGAAATGCTTACATTTCATTTCCGCACCAAAGTTAATTTTTGTATTTCTGTCCAAAGTTTTCATAACTGCTTGCTATACTCACTATCGTTCGTTAGAAAAGTTGTCGGTTGTAATATTATAGCCATATAATCTTGTGTATATCATTGAATTATTGATAATGTCCTTTAAATGAAGAAACATCAATTTCTTTTTCTTCATCATAAATTGTATAAACCATTCTATCTACGTCATTCACTCGTCTGCTCCATACTTCTTCTTCGAAATACTACAATCTCTCAGGTTTTCCCAAGCCTTCTCGTGAATGTTCTGCTGTATCACGGACTAAATCAAAACATTTTATATAACTTTGTTTATCGCTTTTACGAAACCAAGCCAAATCTTCATCTGCTTTTTTAAGAATGAGTATCTTGTAAGTCATAAAATGCTTGATTTATCGTTTTACTTGTTAATTTATGTCCCTTTCTGCGAGCATTTTGTCCATCGAGAAGTGATTTTAACGATTTTTTATCTCGAAAAAGTCTTATTGTTTCCATTATGCTGTTCCATTCTTGTTGTGATATCATTACAACGGAACCTTGTTCACTAACAATTACAGTTACTTCGAAATTCCGAATTGTATTCGTAATCAATTGTGGGAAGTTTGAAATTGCATTATTTATTGTTATTGTATTCATAATTGATATTTTCTACAAATTTAATCATTTTTCATTTTAAATACATTTTTTTGTTAATCTCTTAGGTGATAGATTTGATTTTGCATTTAATAATCGACTGTTATTCAGAAATTCCACAGATTATTAACAAAAAACCTAAAAGAACAACAAATAATAATTTTGGATATTTAAAAATATAAACTCTCCATAAAATGTCAGATTTAGTTATATTGCTATCATTCTGAACTTTAAAAAAAGCAATTATCGAACCTATCCCTGCCAAAATCAAACCAATAATTTTTAGAATAACTTTCAAATCAGCCACAACATATTTACTTATTACTTGAGTTTAGGTTAAATTAACAACTATAATTTTCAATCTCAAATATTTATTTTCAAAAACAATCAATAATTTAAAATTTTTTTCATTTATTTAGGTTGAAAATAGTATTGAGAATCAGTTTTTTACCACAGTGTAACACAAAGTCTATCACAGTGTAACACAAAATTAATTATTTGATAATCAAAAAACAGTGAAACTTTGTGAAAAACTTAGTGAATCTCTGTGGTTAATTATTAAACTAATTTTCAATATTTTAAAATACCTAAATAATTACAAATTTTTTATTGGCTATAACATTAGCAGAAAATTTATTATTTAACTTTCAATTTATCACCTGTTTCGTCAGCAATTTTTTTGTACCAAGCTTCTCCGTAACCTGGTTGTGTTAAAGTTGGTATTGCTTTGCCTGTTCCGCTATCAAGAAGTTTATAATCTTTTGAGTCTTTAACATTTCCGTCCATATATTTCATAAACAGATATTGATAAAATTCTTTCCATGAATCAACTAATGAATTAGCAGTATTAACTGAAAAGTTTGTAACAAATTCAATTCCCAATTCTTTATCGGTGTCGTAAAGAGTTTTTGCTGCTGCATCAACTACTGCAGTATATTTTATATATTTTTCTTCAGTAAGTTGTTGTAGAGAATCGATTTCGGGATGAATAACATTATATCTTGTATATGCTAAATTTGAAATCTGGTTAAAAATCCAAAACGCACAATCATCAGACCATTCTATCATTGAGCCATTTCCTGTTGCAAATTTTTGAGGAACTTCAGTGCTTCCGCAGTAAATTGGAGTATAAACACAACTTGAAGCATCATCAACACCAAACCATAAAATACCGCCTATACCATCAGGTAACCAGTTTCTTGACTGAGCAACAAACGAAAATCCTGTTTGCTGAGTTGCAGTTGCACGTTCGTTACAGTAAGCTTGTCCGTCAACTTCCCAAGTCAAAGGTCTCCATCTATATGGAAGTCCAAATGGTTCGGCACCAAAATCTTTGGACATATCAAGTTCGGTTCCTTCAAGGTGATTTCTCATATAATTCATTACAGAATGTAAATCAATTTTCTGGTCGGGTTTTATCCATAAAGGCATTCTGTTTGTTGGAAAATTATCAGGAGTATATGCACCTGAAACATAGGCTTTTTTCATTTCAATATTACCTTTAACATAATTCCAGTGCGATGTGTTAGCTGTAAAATCTTTACTTACTTCGTTAAAAAATGACCAAACTCTTATTTCACAGAATCTTGCACCACCAAAATCAAGTGGAGCATAAATATCAGAAAAACTGAAATCTTTATCTTTACCATCATATAAACCTTTTGCTTTTGCAAACGAAATTACATCAGATGCATTATAAACTGTTTGAGTTGTTGACGAAAAATCGTTAGTTTTTTGATATTCAAAAGTTGTTATACGTGCATGATTAGCGTGTCCACTAACGTAACCATCAGGTATTAACATTGCAACCCATACTGCACCTTTTTCACCTTCGCCTTTTCCAATCATTTCTAAAATCCACACTTCATTTTCATCAGCAATAGAGAATGATTCTCCTGAACTTGCATAACCGTATTCTGCAACAAGTTCTGACATTATTTTTATTGCATTTCTGGCTGAAGTGGCACGTTGTAAAGTAATGTAAATTAAGCTTCCATAATCTACTATTGCTCCAGATTGAGTTGCTAAAGATTCGAGTCCGCCATAAGTTGTTTCGCCAATTGAAACCTGATTCTCGTTAGTATTTCCAATAACGTTATAAGTATGAGCAACTTGTTTTATCTGTCCTTTATATGCACCGGTATCCCACTCGTAAACATCTAACATTGAGCCTGCGGGCCAATCGGTAGCTGGCCAGAAATAAAGAGAACCAAACAATTGATGAGAATCTGCTGCATAGGTAATCATTGTTGAACCATCTGTTGAAGCTCCTTTGGTTATTAAATAGTTAGTACATGAATAAGTATTATTAAAAGCTATTAAAGCAAAAAATAACACTACTAAAAAATTGATTTTTTTCATATCTTTTTTTTAATTTTTAAATTTATATTTCGATAAAAGCAAATATAAAAAAATGTTTGGAACTATCAAATGAGTTTTGTTTTCTGTAAAAATATATATAATGCTGATAGTTTATATTATTAATGATAAATTGATAATATTAAGACTATTAAACAAAATAATTTAAAAATATTAAATTAATTAATTTAGGTTTTATTTTATTATATTAAATTTGCAGACAAACAAACAATATTAATAAATGTTAACTTCAACAAGTGGAATTATATTAAAATCAATTAAATATGGTGATAATTCGCTGATTATTACAATTTACACCAAACTATATGGTAAACTTACATTTTTCGTGCGAATTAATGGCAAAAAAATTAAAAACCAAAAACAGATTTTGCAATCCGGTTTTATTGTTGAAATTGATTTTAGTTATAATCAAAATAAAGAATTTCAGCATATTAATAATTTTTCAATAAATGAAATATACCTTTCAATCCCTTATAATATTGTAAAATCATCTATAATTTTAGTTTTATCCGAAATTTTGAATTTGGTACTAAAATCAGAACATCAAGACGAAAGTTTATTTTATTACATTTCCGAAGCTTATAAAAATCTTGATAATTCAGAAATTGATTATGTAAATTTTCATTTATTCTTTTTGTTGAAACTTTCAGATTATCTAGGTTTTAGTCCTGATAGAAATTACAGCGAAACAAACTGTTTTTTTGACATTGTAAATGGAAAATTTATTAATTCAAAGCTAAATGAATTTGTTTTAGACCAGAAATACAGCAAGTTTATAAATTCAATTCTTTCAGCCAATAGTTTAAATAACAATATATTATCATTAAATAATATTGAAAGGACAATTTTGTTTCAGAATATAATAACTTATTTTTCGGTACATATCGAAAACCTATCCGAAATCAAATCACTGAAAGTTTTACACGATATTTTTTCTTAGGTTTTTAATTCTATAAGCTTTCAACACTTTGCTTTTAACATCTAAGTATTTACTATTAACGTCCAACACTTTACTATTAACGTCTAACTATTTGGAGTAAGTGACCAACACTTTGGAGTTAACGTCTAACTATTTGGAGTAAGCATCCAACACTTTGGAGTTAACGTCTAACTATTTGGAGTAAGCATCCAACACTTTGGAGTTAACGTCTAACTATTTGGAGTAAGCGACCAACACTTTGGAATTAAGGTCTAACTGTTTGGAGTAAGCATCCAACACTTTGGAGTTAAAGTTTAAGTATTTACAATTAATAAACAAGTAGTTAGCTGTTAATATTAAAGACTGCAAAGCCAATATTAATTTAAAAAACGATAAATTGATAATATATATTTTTTTGCAAACAAAGAATGTCGTAAAATAAGGCATAATCGTTACTATTTGGTAACAATCAGCAAAATAATAAATATGAAAATATCCGAATTCAGAAATGTTTTTCTATATTTATGGAATTATTATTGAAAAATTAAAACGATGGAACTACTTTACTTATGGATTGAAGATTACAAAAATATTAAAAGGCAGGGATTTAATTTTAGTCCGAAATATAGGTTTGATTTCAATCACCAAACAAATGAACTAAAATGTACTGAAAATAAAGACTTACCCGAAAATTTTTTTGGAGATAATATAACAAATGTAACCGCAATTGTTGGTAAGAATGGAAGTGGGAAAAGTAGTTTATTGGAAGCCACGCATTTTTGGTTAAAGACTTTAAAAACTGATAATTCAATATTTATCTTCAAATCAAAAGAAAATGAAACAAATATTTATTTCAAATCATTACAAAATGATAAAAAAATAAAATGGCAAAATGTAAAAATACAATTTGATTACAAAACAAATAAAAATCCTTCAATTTCAATTATTAACTTAAAAAATTCGTTAAGAACAAGTATTGAAAACAAAGAAAATGATTATCCATTTGACTATATAGATATTTCAAACTAAAAATATATTAAGGATAATGGTTTTAATCAGAATATTGAAATTAAAAATATTCTAAAACTTCTACCTGAATTTGAGAAACTAAAATTACAAATAAATTTACCAACAATTATTGAAATTGAAATTTATTCGGTAGAAATAGATTTTACTGAAAGAGGACACCTTTTATCAGATAATCGGATTAAAGTATTTGATGAGAACAACAAAAAAATATTTAAAAGTTTAATTAAAAATTTAAACGAGAAAAATGATATTACAAAAACACTAAAAAATTATTTTCAATTCACTATTATTGCATCATATTATTCACATAATCTATTAAAAAATAATCCTTTAAGTATTGAAATGTCAAGATTGGAATTTGTGAATTTCAATGACGATATTGAAAATGTTATAAGCACTATAGTAGAAGGATTTAAGACATATTTTGAAAAAGAAGATGATAATAATTTAGATCAAAATAAAAAAAGAATAATCCAAATATCTAAATGCATAATATTAATAGAAAAATTGTTTAATAATTTTGATTTTTTGACCTATGATAATAATAATATAAAAGTTAATGTAAGTTTTGAACTTAGAAAGACGAATTATAATTTAGAATTAATTGATTTATTATCAGAAATAATTTTTCTATGCAATCAAATTTTCACTGAAAAAAAATTGGTAGTTTTTAGTTGGTGGGATTTAAGTATGGGTGAAATTTCACTATTAAATTCTTTTGCAAAAATTCAAGAATTACAAGATTTAAATCAAAAAAATAAAATAAAAGAAAACGTTCTGATTACAATTGATGAAACCGAAGCTTATTTAAATCCTCAATGGCAAAAAGAATATTTGAACAAATTAATCAAAGGATATTCTGTTTTATTAAAAGATTATCAATTACAATTTATTCTCACCTCACATTCTCCATTTGTTTGCAGCGATTTACCGAAAGAAAACATAATATTTTTAGATAAAAACGAAGACGGAACTTGCAAAGTGGTTAAAGATGAAGAATTAAAAAGTTTAGAAAAAACCTTCGGTCAAAATATTCACACTTTACTTTCAAATTCATTCTTTTTAGAAGGAGGTTTAATTGGTGATTTTGCAAAAGATAAAATAAATGAGATACTTGATTTTTATGAAAAAGTGAAAGTCAGAAAAAAAGAAATTGAAGAAAAAAAGAAAGTTAATTACGAAGAATTAGAAGTCGAATATAAAGATAAACAAAATAATTTTAAATACATCCAATCCATTATCGGTGAAGAATATTTAGCACAAGTAATACAAAACCATTTAGACGAAATTGAGCGAATTTTGTATGGAACAATACCAACAAATAAAGAGCGTTTACGTACAATATTGAAAAATTCAGATTTTAACATAGTAAAAGAACTATATGAAAAACTCGAAAAAGAAAATCAAAAAGAATAAACATAATTTTAAAACAATAAACGAAATGCTTGATTTTAAATATGCTTGATAGTACCGTCATTACGAGGGCTTTTTCTGCCCGAAGTAATCCGTTCGGTATTTTTGTCGATGTTCATTTTTGTACTTCATTGCGAAACTTCAAAAGATTGCTTCGGCTATCGCCTCGCAATGACGTGATTGAAAGTACCGTCATTGCGAAGTAGGAAGTAATCTTTCGATATTTTCTCTAAAGTTCAATTAATGTACTTCATTGCGAAACTTTAAGAGATTACTTCGGGCAGAAAAAGCCCTCGCAATGACGTGATTGAATGTACCGTCATTGCGAGGTACGAAGCAATCTGTTCGATAATTTCGCCAAAGTTAAATTAATGTACTTTGCAGCGAAACATCAAAAGATTGCTTCGGCTATCGCCTCGCAATGACGTGGTTGAATGTACTTTGCAGCGAAACTTCAAGAGATTGCTTCTGCTATCGCCTCGCAATGACGTGGTTGAATGTACTTTGCAGCTAAACATCAAGAGATTGCTTTGGCTATCGCCTCGCAATGACGTGGTTGAATGTACTTTGCAGCTAAACATCAAGAGATTGCTTCGGCTATCGCCTCGCAATGACGTGATTGAAAGTACTTTGCAGCGAAACTTCAAGAGATTGCTTCGGCTATCGCCTCGCAATGACGTGGTTACTTATGAGTTCAGTTTTTATATAATTATTTTAATACATAAAAATTAATGGAAAGAGGAGGTTATATTTACATTTTAACAAATAAAAATAATACAACACTTTACACAGGTGTAACAAGTAATTTGAAACAAAGAATTTATGAGCACAAAACAAAAAAAGATAAAAATTCATTCTCTGCTAAATATAACTTAAATAAACTTGTTTATTTCGAAGGTTTTAACTTAATTGAAGAAGCAATTGCACGTGAAAAACAAATAAAAGCAGGTTCTCGTTCAAAAAAAGAAATTTTAATAAATTCTTTAAATCCTGAATGGAATGATTTATTTGATAAAATAAAAGATTTTGATTCTTAACAAAAGATATTTTGCTAAAAAATCAATACACATTCGTTACGAGGCGATAGCCGAAGCAATCTTATGAAGTTAAACAACGAAGTATATTAATAG
>Ga0316608_1000181_pt1 | contig 33347 bp, 24 predicted proteins | sample MIS2016152B_MG_FD_207673 | JGI IMG/M metagenome (GOLD analysis project Ga0316608, IMG submission 207673) | Microbial mat bacterial communities from Middle Island sinkhole, Lake Huron, Michigan, United States - MIS.2016.152B | ecosystem: Environmental > Aquatic > Freshwater > Lake > Sediment... | reverse complement strand
CTTTGTTGAATTCTTTGATTTATTTATTAATACAATAAGCAGTTATTTTTAGAATAAGAAATAATGGAAAATAAAATAAATAGAAAAGAATTTATTAAACGTGCAGCATTAATTTCAGGCTCTGGCTTTCTATCTTCTTTTATTACAAGGTATGTCATATCACAATATAGAACATCAAAATCAATTAATATAGATGAAGAAACAACTCAGAATATTTCTTATGCTGATAATTTAATTTGTTCTTTTGAAGTAATATTAGGTTCATTAGAAAACAATTGCAAGATTTTTATTGATGATTATGGAAACATAATTGAAGGACCGGTAAAAATTGAAGATTATGTTTTTACAGAACTGGGAGATTCAACAAAAACAATGAGCCGTGATAGTAATAAAACAAGTCAGGAATGGATAAATAAATGGAGGCTGACGTTTAAAAAGAAATATCCAAGCATTACACTTGATATAGTGAATGCTCCCGAACTGCCTCGAATTTATAGTACTCATATATTAAGGAGTGATGAAACATTTTTCTTTGTGAGTTATGAAAATGCAAAAAAGGAAATAACATTAGATAAAAAAAAGATTAAAAAATTTGAATATTTAAAAAGTGAATTCGAAAAATCAACTTTGCCTGTTGAATTACAGCAATTAATTTATTTTGGTTTAGTTTCTGTTGAAAGTAATTATGATGATTCAAGAGTATCGCCATCAGAAGCTAAAGGTATCTGGCAAATTATTCCTATTCTTGCAAAAGAATTTGGATTAACTGATAAAGAACTTATTGATATTACCAAATCTACTCCAAAAGTTATTGCTGAATTTGAAAAAACATATAACATTCTGAAATCGAATGAAAATTTATTGAAAATACAAAAACTATATAATTTAAAAGATAGCGATATTATTTATCCTTTTGTTATTACAAGGTGGATTAGAGGATTAACAGGAGTTACGACAGCAATTAATTGGTTTGCTGAATTAATTGATGAAAAAAAGTTTCAATTTTTTACTGATATTTCAAACTCTGAATATAGTATATACTTTTATTTTACAAGTTTGTATGAAAAATTTGGTAAGGATGAAAACTGGAAAAAACATACTACTGATTATTTTCCATTAATTGTAGCAATGAGAAATTTATTTTTGGAAAAGGAAAGTAATAATTCGTTATCGAAAGTAGATTTTTTTGAAAATTATAAATATTTAGAACCCGCAGAATATTTTAAAAAAGAGATATTAAAAAATGAATATACAGAGAGTCGTTTCTTTTTTACCTCATTATTATTCGGAGTTACAATTTCTTCAATATTTTCTTATAAGTTTAAAATAAATCGGATAGATTTTTTAAAACTTTTCTTAACCGGAAGTATTGCTTCTTTTTTTGGGAGTTTTAAATTTTTTGAACCAAATAACTCAAATAATAATGAATTAACTGTCTATGAAGATGATATTGAACAAGATTTATTAGATATTAATACAATATTTGAAGATATACCGTTTAGTGATGATTTTGGAAATCAACTAAAAGAGTTAATACTTTTTCCAAAAGAATGTGAGTATTCTATTTCCACCTATCCATTGTTAAGATTTCAACAAAAAACTATGACTAAAAAAGTTGAAGAATTAATTAAAAATAAAAAAATAACAAAATATGAGAATATCGAAAAGGCACTTAAAAATACAGATTTTAAACTTATACAGCTAAAAGAAAATACTCTTGAATGGAGACTCCGAAGTGTTGGAATTAATGGAATGAATATTGACAAGCGAGATAATAATAACGATTTGTGCTATTTAAGAGAAGAAACAGCAGAATTATTAAAAGAAATTGATAAAAGATTAAACGAGGAACTTATTAGTTCGTTCAATTTTCCTAATGGAAAAAACTATAAAGTCAGAATTGTTATTACTTCTTTAATCAGACCTGTAGATTATAATATAAAAATTGGTGGAGCTTCCGAAAATTCTTCACATCAGTACGGAATTGCTTTTGATATTGCAAATTCGGGTAACTTTATTGTTGATATTGTAGATATTGACAAAAAAGTTTTTTACAGTTTACCAGATTCAAACTCTTCCCATGATTATATAGCATTAAATGTTTTTCGTGCTTTACATAAAGTTTTATACGAGTTAAAAGATGAAGGCAAAGCGATTATTAACCTCGAAAGCAATCATATACACGTTATGGATTGTTTGAGTTTTAAATAGTATAATACAGATTATTAGGTTGTTATAGTTTTAATGTTATTAGTAATCTTACCAATTTATTCCAACAATACACTCATTTAAGTTAAGAGTAATTGTTTGTAATTTATTCATATCTATATTATTATTATTGTTAAGTTTATATATTGTTATATCATTTTTAGTTAGAATAAAAATATAGTCATTATCAGGAGTTGTAAAAGCATCAACAATGGATGGGAATGTAGTTTTTAAATTAGTCCAATCAAAAGGCAATTTTTTATCAGACAAAATTTCTGGATTAAATATTCCTGTAAAAAAATTATCTTCATAAGTTGTCCCATGACACCAATTATGCATCCTTTTCCTTGGTTCCCATTCACCATGATAACGAATAAGTCCATAACTAACAGAAGATTCGTCCTTTTCTTTTATCTCAATAAACAATTCAGGTTTATTAATTGTATCAAAATAAAAAGTTTCAAAACCAGAATTAGTGTAAGTTGATGCACCTCCACTATAATTGTATTCCACAAAAGCATATACAATAAAATCAGAACATACAAAAACTACTTCTCCAATATGAAAAAGAAATAAATCTTTAATTCGTTCACTAATATATTCTTCATAGTCAGAAATATTCCCAAAATACTTGTTAAAAGTTTTTTCTCCGGAAAAATTGTCTTCGCTAAATTGCTCAAAAGGAGAAGCATTAATTTCGAAGATAATTGATGTATCTGAAACTAAAGGATGTGTACAATTCAAATTTTTCGGAAGTATTTTCCATAATTCATTTCCTCTTTTCAGAACAATACCGGATAATTCTGAAAATTGAATCGTATCTTCAAATATCTGAAAACAAAGTGTTCTATAATAATATTCATATCTTTGAGTATATTCACTATATGAAATATCATTTGGAATATAAAATTGATTATTTTTTTCTGATTCCGGAATTTCATTCCTGCTTCTTAATGATAAAAATAATTCATATTTATTTGGGTTAAAAGTATCTGTAATATTATTAATTAGTTGTGAATTTGGTACATTGTTATTACATGAAACGAAAAAAAGTATCACAAGGAAAATTAGTATCTTAATTAACAATATTTTCATTTGATAAATTAAATTAGCTACTTATAGTTATTACTCTAAAAACGTATAAAATTGCACTTTGCCAATAATTTGCAAATCCAAAAATCAGAATTAATTCTATCAAAGTAAGACTAAAAAAATAAATAAGCCATGAAAATTTTGTAATTCTTTTTCTAATTTTAATTAAGAAAGATATTCCAATTAAAAATACTGGGATTATACTATTTCGACAAAAAATATATAACGCAATAATACGCTGAATACTTGATGAATGATACTCTGAATTTTCTAAAATATAGTCTTTGGAATAAAGATATAAATCATAATTTGACTCTGTTTTAATATCCAGACTATCATTTATTATGGTTTTAACTTTTCCTATATTGTTATAATTTGAACATATTTTTTCAACAAAATCAAAACCAGTTGTTCTTCTGAATAAACTATATGAAATGCCAGATAATTGATGATTTACAACACCAAGAAAAAAAGCAATAAGTATAACAATTATTATATTATCTGCCTTACTTTTAAATTCCTCTAATATTTTTGGAAAAAGCAAATAAGCAGCAAATAATATAATAAAACCAGGTATTATATATATCAACAAATCAAATATTTCAACGGTAAAATCACTTTTCATTTATAATGTTCTTTGATTTCCAATAAAATTTTATAAGTAATGTCTGAAGTTCCTTCAATGTATCTTCTAAACCAAAATGAAAAGAACCAGTTTTTCCATCTTGTTATTATATCATCTGATAACTCAGATGGCTCAACTAATTTACCCGAGTTTTCAAACTTTTTATTAAAAATATCTGTATAAAACTGGCTATAATCAATTTCTTCTGACATCGTTTCAATTGCATTTTCAAATATCTGTTTTGAATTTGAATCTGCTGCTAAAATTTTGTATGACAAAATCAAATTATCTATATAAAAATCTGCATTTTTTTCTTTGTATAGTTTTTTCGAAAAATTAGAATATAGATTTTCTCTTACAATATTTTCCCATAAAAAAGTAATAGTTCTTTCATTTCTATATACAATAGTTAAATGTTTTGTATCAAAAGCTAAAATTATTTTTAATTTAAATTTATTATATAACTCCTCTGAAAGATGTCCTTCTGAAACTAAATAATTGTTAAATTTAGTTTCGGAATCAAGAGAATCAATAATTGTTTTATATTTAGATGTATTTTCAATAATTTGCATATCATTAGATAATTTCTCTAAATCAATATTAGGTAAACTCGTTTGGTTATAAAAATGTTTATATACAATTGCATCATAGTGTCTTAAATCGTATTTACTACCTTTAAGTGCTCTAAAATAGTTCCATTTTGCTTTCCTTTTTAAACGCAATTCTTCATTTTGTACCGTATCTACCCAAACTTTATAAAATCCAGTTTCATCTTCACCGAAAGTATCAAAAAACCAAATATTCCATGGGTCATCAATGTTTGAAACTTGTTTATACTTTTCATACAATTCTTGTTTTTCAGATTCAATTTTAGCTAAATCTATAGAATCTTGATTTATAGTGGCTTTATTTTCAACTTTTTTATCACTACAACTATATAACAAAAAACAAATAAATAATAAAAATAATATTTTTTTCATATCACATTGGTTAAATTATTACATATTATGGTTTTAGTATTGTTTTTTACATTAATATATTGAAATTTTAGATATTATTCATTTAATTTGATTTTGAGAAACAAGAAGCATCAAACTTTTTATTTTTAGAGATGCCTTAAAGTTAAATTAATGTTTATAAATCTTCAACTTGAAATTCTATTTTACCATTAAAATATTCATCACCAACATGTTCACCCCAATCAAGATTTATCCAATATCCATCACTATCTTTTTTACTTTCAATTTCCATGTCTTTATATTCTTCGTGATTGATAAAATTAAAAAATTCCTTGATTTTATTTGTTGCAGAATCATATTCATCTTTAGGTACGAAAACTTCGGCATAAGCATGTCCTACACTACCATTAAAAGCTGCATTAAATCTATATCGTAAACCAACCTGTTTAGTTAAAGCACACATTAAAATTGCAAAATCATCACAATCTCCTACAAATTCATTGTTGTTATAATACAGTTCAATAGTTGCGTATGATGATCTCCAAGTATCTTCGTTTGAATTAGGATCATAAAGATAGCACCAGTGTTCGCGAGTATTATACCATAATGCACTTAATGTATAATATTGATTATTTTCCGATTTAAGTATTAATTTATTATTAGATCTTATTTCAGCAACATAATTTAAAATTGTACTTTCAATTAGTACTAAATTATCTTTATTGAATTTTGAAATATCTGAAGTGTCAAGTGTTTCAAAAACATCATCAGATAAATCATTTTTATCTCCCTGATATTTTGTATCTAATACATTATATAGCATTTCGTAAGGGATTTTAATATATTCTACTGAATCTATAATTTGAATTTGCACCCCTATTAATGAATATTGTGTTTCTTTTGAAAACTTAACTGAAATTGGCGAATTTTTATATTCGAGCCATTCATTTAAACTTGTACCAAAGAAAATTTTGGTAAATTCAATTGAATTATAATTATTTTCCTGAATGTATAGAGAATCCCCTAAAATAGAATCCTTTATAATATAAACATTCGAAGTATCATAACCTGAAATCGAAAATAGTGCTTTCTTAAATTTTTCGAGATTAATAAAACCTATTTCTCTGTTTTTATCAATTATTTTTTTATCATTTTCATTCATTTTATTTGCTAATAACAAACTATCTTTATATTGACTGGAGATAATTGTGTTTTTGTGTGGTAAAATTAATAATATCAATACTATAACTATAAATACCATAATTACAAATATAATATTTGTATTTTCTGAAAAATTTTTTTTCTGGTTCTTCATGATAATTTATTTTCCGTTTTTCATATACTCAATAAACAATTCAGAATTTATTATTTCATCAATAATTTTAGCAAAATTATTTCCATCATATTTTCCTTTTGAAATATCATGATATGACATATATACAACATAATACTTAACTCTTTTTAATTTTTCGATTGTCAAACCATCGTGTAAACTTTCTTGGGAAATAATTACTACAAGATGTTTTGCTCTCTCATCTTCAGGGTTATTAGTCTGATTCTGCGATTCTTCAATGTTAAGTGTTCCTGTCTTTGAATAAATAAAATATTCGCGATGTTTTAGAAAATCGTCATTTAAGTAATCTGCAGTACCATCTACAGAAACATATTTTAATTGTTTCATCAGGTATTTTCCTAAAAATGTGAGATATTCGGTTGTGTCTTTCCATGAATCGTCAAAAGTGAAAAATTTGTAATTTTTATTTTTATAGTCAGGATTTAATGTAACTGAAGCGTTTATATTTTGTGAAACTAATTTAACATATAATTCTGCCATTTTTAAAGGCGTAATTTCAATTGGAAAACCACCGAGCGTAGGTTGAAATAATGAACTTCTATATTCTATACCATCTCTATCTGCATAGTTGAACATTGAAAACTCTGGTAAACACCAAATATAAAGTTTACTTTTTTCAATTGCCACATTTAATAAACCATAATAATTATCATTAATAGAATCGCTGATAAAATTTGTATAAAAAGAATTTATAGGACTTGTATTAATATTTGTGTAATACTTATAATTATGATCTAGAGCATCTGCTAACAATGTTTTATAATCGGTAAATTCAGGCCACTTTTCGCTATTAATTCTGTAATAATTGGAACCTATTGAGAATGTAGGAAAATTGTAAGGATCAGAAGTATTTTCAGATTTAGAGGTAATGAATATTTCATTATTTCCATTTATTGCATTTCTCATTTGATCTTTATTATAACTTCCTAAAAAAATAACTAAAGATTCAAAAATATTATTTGAACCTACTAAGTAATTGCTACCTTTTAAATAAGTCTCCGCATAATCGTAATCAGAAACATTCCAGTATCGCTTTAGTCCTTCTTTATCTATTAGTTTTTTCCCACCGTAATATGCCAGATCATCGAATCCTTTAGAATTTTTATCTTCGATAACTTTACTGTTAAATGCAGCAATTTTAAGATTTTCCCAACCTAAATTATATTGACTTGTAACAGAATTATAAAAAATTGGCTTAATTGAAGAACCCGGTCCCGGATTTAATTTGAGTAAACAAAGATTACCGAGGAAATCTCTTTCTACTGCATTTGTACTTTGTTTGTACAAACTATTTAAAAATGAGTAATAATCATCTTCGCTATTAGGATCGGCTTTTTGGTATTTATTATAATCAAACAATAATCTTATACGTCCGTTTCCATCAATTGCAACAGCACTATAATTAAACTCTCTCTTAGTATAATTATTTATTGCTTCAATAAGATAACCATTTTTTTCTTCATCTTCTGTAACATTTTCACCTCCGAGTTGAGAGAATTCATTTATTATATATTTTAAGTCATTGGCTAATTTTTTCTTATCATATAAATCTGATGTTTCCAGAACTTTTAATTTATTTTCAAAATTATCAAAGTAAATACCGGTTTTATTTGTTTTATTTTTCTTATTTGCGTAACTAAGATTTCTGAAATTTATTAATAAATCTTCGTATAAGGTTGCAGACTGTTTATTTTCTTTATCAATAATATCATAAACCGATGATGTAAGATCATAATCAATTGAAATAACTAAAGAACTGTCTTTTGTATTTAGATTATCGTACCAGATATCCTGTAACACATTTGAAAAACTGTATGCCCATAAAAATTCGTTACCAAGTGGATAATAATAAGTATTACTTCCGTTTAACCAAATATTACGTGCAAGATAGTTGTCGTCATCCTCAACTAAATTAAACCTATATATGATTTCATCATTTGTGTTGTCATTGTAAATTGACAAAACATCATTGTTCACTAACTTAATAGCAAGTCTTGTATCTTCTTTACTTTCATAGCTTTTAGTTGAAGTATAACAATAGTTTTCCTGAGTGTTTAAAATCTGAAAATAACTTTTGTTTACTGATTCATAAGTACCGATATTATCTTGTTTTACAATGTAAATAGGACTTTCATATGGTGTCCAGCTTTCAGGTATTTTCAAAATTCTAAGATTTTTCACCATACTTTTCTTTTTTGTAAATATTTTTTTTGAATTATAATCGTCTAGCGAAATAATATTAAAAATAATATCATCAACAAAAGTTCCATTTTCATCTTTAAGTTTTGGGATATATTTGTCTTTTTGAGGTGTTATAAAGCTATAGTCTTTCTTTGTTTCGGCAGCAAGTAAATCACCTGACCATTGTTTTTCTTCTTCTTTGTTGGATGCTATATAAAAATAACTTCGGTTTAACGTCAGATTATAAAAATCTCCTTTTTTGCGTATATGCAGAATTTCTGAGTTGTCCCATTTGTTTGTAGTATTTTTGAAAAAATGATTTAAAATACTTTCAGTAAACTGATTACAATTTTTATAAATATTCACACTATCTTTTATTTTAAATGAATCTAATTTTTGATTCAAATTTAATTTTTTAAGATTATCATATTCTGATTTTTGAAATGCCAAAAAAGAGGCATTAATTTGATTTATTTTCAAATTTGTGTTTTCCATTAATTCAGTAAAATCAAAATAATCCTGATTTTTATCTGTTTTAGGTTTTAAAATGAGAAATACTCCTGTTATTAATAAAATTACTCCAATTAACGGTACTAAAAATGATTTTCTTTTATTTAGTTCTACTGTTTTTTGATTTTCGTTGATTTTAACCAAATCATCATTAGTATAATCACCTTCTATAAAAATAATTATTACGATTAATGCTAAAGCAAATAAAGTTGAAAGTAAACTTTTTACACTTATAAGTGGAAAATCCTGACCAAAAAATGTGAAACGGTTTGTGGAAGTTAAAAAAACAAAGAAAGCAATGCTAAAAAGTAAAATTAATATTCCAAAAACATTAAATTTTGTAGTACTGCTAAAAATATTTTTACTTGCTCCATAATAAATTATAATTAATATCAGTAAGCTTATCACAAAAAAGACGACACCTTTTCCATGCTCAGGCAAGATATATCTTGACACTACAATATCATTTGGTTGAGTTAAATATGGAGAACCTTTATCAGAGTGTTCTTGTAATTGAAAATACTTATCTTTTTTAGAATCAAATCCATTTCTGAATAAATTAATAAACCACTGATTGTGAGCAGACCTAAGTATAAATGTTAAATCATCATCTTCAAAATCAGCATCTTTAATTATATCTTCCAAATTTTCATTTTGTACTAAACTTCTGTATTTTGCGTATTTGAATTTTTGAATAATTTGATTATTATTAATTTTTGCAATAAAATTATCTCCTTTTAGAATTTTATTGTTTTGAGTTATTCCTACAAATAGAAATATAACAATAAAAAATCCTGTAATTGACAGGAAACCTAGTCTTAATAATTTTCTTTTACAATTATTACGTTTAAATAATAGATAAAAAATAAATGAAAATAAAAGAGCGAACCCAAATGTAATAAACAGAAAAGTCTTAGTTCCATTAAAAATTAAAACAATTAAATCGTTCTGGTATTTAAGCAATACAAAGAATAATACTAATAATATTACCGAAAAACTAATCTGTATACTCAACTTTGTTTTTTCATTTTTAAAACGATTGGTAAAGAAAAGAATGTCGTATTTAAAAATACTGAAAATGAAAATTATAACTCCATATAACAAAAATACAATTGCATATCCGGCATCTTTATATAAAACTAAGAATGTTATAAAAAATAGTGCAATTTTATGCCAGATTTTAACATTTTCTGTCTTTTTATTCGACATTAAAAGTAATATTGAAAAATAAGATAATGTTGGGATTAAAATTATTCCTATTCGCTCTAATTTTTGTGAAGAACTTAGTAAAAATGAAATTATTAAAACAAAAAAATGCAAAATAAATAGTTTATTACCGGTGAATTTAAAATTTTTGAATGGATTTCTATTCACCTTTGTTATTGACGAATTGGTTACAATATTTTTTTTATCCTGAACTTTGGAGTAAAATCTTACTAATAAAAGTTTTATAAATTTTACAAATAAAATAAATGGGAAGAATAGTATGACAGGGTAAAAAACATATAAATCATATTGTGATTGAACATTAATAAGCCCATAAAATATTTTAGCCGTAATATTTTCAATAGGAGGAAAAGTACTTATTCGCCACCAGATTAGTATTCTTATGAAAATAAAAACAAAAACAATAAGATATAATATTATTTCAAATGGAGTAACTTTGAATATTTCGTAAATAGACAAGATAACTTTGTTTTCATCTATTCCAGTCTTTCCACTTTGAGTTTTTTGATTTTTTCGTCTAACTACATTTTTAATTATTTTACCAAAAATCAATTCAATAATAAAAGGGAATGAAATGACAAAAATTATTAATAATACAATAATTTTCAGCAAATACATTATCGCGTTGAAGTCTAAAAAATTATTATCTCTTAAATTTTTAAATTTAAATAACCATTTAGTTTTTCCGAAAATATTTTTTGTATTTAATTTAAATTCTTCATCTGCAGCAATATTTTGTTGTACTTGTTCTGAATTATACATATCCATAAGTGAAAAATACATTGAATCGGTAGATGAACCTACATAGTAATTAAACTTAGCCATGATATTATTTTTATTCTCACTATTTCCGAACTGTTTGAAATAATACCCTGCATCTATGTTATTCGAAACTACTTCGTTATATGAAGAAGTAATAAATAAATTCAGTTTTGTAGAAACAGTTGTATCCCTACCTTTTAAAGGGAACATTTTAGGTAAAATAAACTTGAGGTTAAAATTGTCTAATGAGTCTTTAACAACGTAAAAAGCATCTGAAAGAGAATATCCTACACCTGAATAAAAATAATAACCATCGGCAATTTTTATATTAAATATTGAATCAGTCAGAGAATAATTACTTTCTGAGTAATTTTCCTGAAAATTATTCAATGAAAAAATTACAGAATCTGTATGAGATTTTAATATTAAATCAGTATTCTGGTAGAAATTAATACCGGGAAATAAACTTAAATCGGAATTTTGAATACTATACATTTTTTCAAACCAATGGTCATCGGAATTATCTTCGATAGGCATTTCTTTTCTAACCAAATATGTTCCCTCCAAATAACTTTCTAATCTGGGCTCAATCTCGAAATCGGACTTCTTGATAATATCAATTATTGGATATGCTTCGTTTATATTTTTTGTGAAATTGCAAACAGAATAATTTGAAGAATCGGAAGTTTTTATACAATAAATGCTTTTATTTTCATTATCGGGATTTGGTGCTATCTTTAAATCTAATATTAATTTATCGTTTTCATATAGCTTAAAACCATTATTTATTTGACTATTAAAAAGAAAATTTACAATTTTAAATTTACTTTCTTTTGGTTTACAAACATAAAATGGTTCATAAAAATGTTGTATTGTTAGATTTAAAGTATCATTTTTTGCTTTATTTTCAATTTTAACATCTCCTTGTTTATCATCCCATATTGAATATTCTTTAAAGTGTTTACTGTTCACCAAATAAACAATTGAGTCGGAAAACTCAAATCCAAGATGCTGAATTAGATGATAATCTGTATTTTTAAATATTTTTTCATCTGGATAGATGTAATTTTTTACTGTAATTGAAGCAAGGAATAATAGAACTGAAAACGAAATAATATAAAACAAGTATTGTAAATTTCTGAATTTCAAATTTTTCTTCAGTACTATATCTAATATAATTACTAAAAAAGCAATCATTAAAGCAACTATTAAAATAAATTTAATTGTCATAATATTTTTATTTTAAAATATATTCAGGATAATAATATCCAAAAACCAAAACATCATTTAAATTTTCAATTTTTGCGTATTTAAAAAAATCAAGGAGGTTATGATAAATTTTATTTACTTTAGTTCTATCTGATACATAAGTTTTATCGGGTGTATATGCTTGTAATTCGTAATTTTTTTTATTTTGTTTTTTGGCTATAAACAATTCTACATTTTTTCTGTAATCCCAATGCGAAATTTCTGAAAATCTGAATGCAAGAAAATCGTGTATATGGAAAAAATAATAAATAATTTCTTTTATAAATTTATCATTTTCAAAATCATCTGAATATTTATATTGTAATTCGGTAATGTTTTTAAAATAAATTTTAAGGAAATTTTCATAGTCTTTTTTAATAGTAACATATTCTGATTTACTTTGTATTTTATTATTAAACTCAGTTAAAATCTGAGAAACAGTTGGGTCGTTTCGGAACAAATTTTCGATTTCGTTTGTAATTATATTTTCAGTATTATCTTTATTAAATTTATTTAAAATATTAGCAAGGTTTTTCTGTTTTTCTATGTTTGAAATTAGATAATTATCGTAGTTAATCTCTATTTTCAATTCTTTTGCAATGTCTATAATAAGTGATTTTATTTGCTGGTCATTTTCTAAATTATTTTCCAGTGTCTTATTTTTTGTTTTACAATTATTATTAAACTCAGTTATTGTATTGTAAAATATGAATGTTTTTTCAAAATCACTTTTATTATAACCATCAAAATTTATTTCGTCTGCAATTTCCAAAAGTTTCTTACCTTGTTTAAGGCTTTGGTTTTCTATACTTTCGTGTATTTTTTTTAGTTTATTCTTAATTATTTCAATTTGATTTTCATTTTTTATTGAAAAAATTTTAAGAATATAATCAATATGTTCGTCGTAGTTTTTTATTTTTTCTAATTTTTCAATAAATTTTCTTATCAATTCATTGGTTATCAACTCTTCGTTTATATTAATTTTTTTATTATTTTCCCAAAATGAAATAAATACTTTGAAAATAATCATCAATTCGCCAAGTATTGTGGTAAATGTTTGTTTTTCTAAAATTAAACTATCGAACTTGTCAAAAATTATCAAAAATTTTTCAAAAATTTTGTAATTGGATACACAATTTTCAAAGTTATCATTTTCTTTTAAATCTTCGTTTTTAAGTGAATCTATTTTTGAACTACATGAAAAGTCAAATTCGAGATATTTCTTAGTTTTATTTATTTTATTTTCGATGTATTCTATATATTTATTTTTATCTGAATTACTTGTGTTGATTTGATTTATTTCCTTAAAAATATTAAGACTATGATTAATATATGCTTCGAGTTTTTTCTCGGGTTGTTTTTTTAAACTTTTTTCAAAATTCTCTTTTTCAGAATTCAGATTATCATATAATTGTAAACTTTTTTCAATTTTGTCAAAAAAATCTGAATTTGATTTTTTATCTGAAAAATGATTTTTCAAAGCTTTTAATCTATCTTCATCTGATTTACAATCACTAAAAATTGATTTTAATGTTTTTATTTTTTTTTGAGAATTGTTGAATGATTTTGAATTAAATGTTTCAGCAAAATCGTCTGAGTTTTTATGTTCTGTGGAAAGTATTTTTGAAACTTCAAATCCGAGTTTTGCGTCCTCAATATAATTGTTTTCAGGTTTTATTCTTGCAAATTGTGATGTCATAATTAGGTGGATTTAATTATTTATCTTTGTTTTGGTAAATTTTATTTAACTCAGAAATTATCTGATTACTTTTTATTAACGTATCTAAATCGTTCTTAATTTGGTTTATTTTATTTTCATCAAAGGCATTTTCCTTGTACAAAATGTTACAAATTTGTTGAAAACTTATAGCTTCAATTTTTGATTTTTTTAAAATTCCAATAATTTCTAAAACTTCGTTTTTTTCATTTTCTTTGAAAAGTTCGTTTTCGATATTTTTTGGTTCTTCAATTTTTTCTGAAATATAATTTTGTAGTAACTCCTTGGTGTAGTGGTTTTTTACTAAGTTTTCCAAAATATCTTCATTTTGTTTGTTATTCACTTCTTGAAGATTATTTATTTTATTAACAACATTGTCATTTATATACAAATACCTACTCAGAATTTTTTTTAGTTTTTCTTCAAATTTTTTAATTTCATTTTCATTGATATTTGATTCTTTTAAATATTCAGTTAATTCTTTTATATCTAATCCTTTAATTTTTTCTAAACAGTTTATAACTTCTTCTGTTTTAATAGGTACTTTTTTCTTCTTAAATTTCGAAATACTAAACCATATTATAAAAATTATAACAGCACCTAAAAAAAATGCTAAAGTTAAAATCCAGTAATTAATGTTTTGCTGTATTTTTTCTGTTTTTTTGATTTCATCAATAATTTTTATAGTAGAGTCGTTTAGCACTGCTTTATAACTTTTTGCTGCAATGACGTTTTTATTTAAAATACCTTTTTTACCAATCCATAAATTTTCAGACTTTTCTATTTGGTCAACTAAAAGTAGAATCAAAATTTCAGATTTACTATAACTATTTGTATCTAAAGGTAAATCTGTATTAAAAAATTTTATTATTTTACTGTAGTCAATTGAATTTAAATCAATTTTATTTTCGGTATATTCCGAAATAATTTCTACAAATTGTTGTTCTGAATCGGGATTTAAAATATTTTTTTTATTCAATAAGGTGTCATCAATTAATTCAAATTGTTTGTTACAAATGGTTAATATTTTTTCATCTTTTGTGATTTTATAATAAAAACTTAACAAACCATCATTATCATCGTGTACAATAATTACATTTGTATCTAAAACTTTGTAATCAATGTTTTTGATTTTTTTTAAAAAATTATCAATGGATTTTGAATCGTTATTATTTTGTGCCATTATCTGAAATGTAATTATTGCAAAATATATTATAATTAAAAATTTCTTCATACGTAAATAAATTAATTTATAAAATAAAGATTACTTGATTGTTAAAAAAAAAAAATTAGAGTAGTCAAAGAAATTTAAAATATTTTATCCATTTTCTTTTTTTCTGTCTCATTTTTTTCTTCAGTTTTATTATTTAAATCTTCTATCAACTTTTTTGAATCCTCAATTATTTTTTCAGCGTTCTCTTCGTATTTATTCATTTGAGTTTTAGTATAGTTTTGTTCATCTTTTTTAGTAGAATCTCCATTAAGATTAATGTTTATATCTTCATCTTCTTTTTGTTTGACCTCTATTTTATGTTTCTTTTTAAAATCACTAATCTTTTCTTCGTTAAAATTTAGTTTTATTTCATTTGGAGTAATACAAAAAGGAAACAAACTTATGTTAACATCACCCTTTATATTATCAGTATAATCACCTAAAATTTCCAGTTTTACAGACCTATTGTCATCATAAGTAAGAATATAATTATCACCTGTAAAAAATAACCTTGGTGAACCTTCTATTCCTCCGAATTTGTATTTTACGTCATTTACTTCTACATATGCTCCGCTTACAGGAAATTTTATTCCTTTATAATAAAATTCATCTGTCTCTAATTGACTCTGAGGAATAAAAATTTCATTTGAAGAACTTCCCCTAAAAGGATTAATTTTTTGAATTATTTTGCTTTTATCTGATTTATTTTCAACTTGTTTTTTCCCTGTTTGTATCATTGGAATTCCTATTAAATCTGAATTATTATTAATATCAAAATCATCATTCATAATTCCTCCAATGATACAAATATACTTTGATTCTACATCTAAAAACACGATATCTTGATCTTGCACTCCAAAAATTTTAGCTACCTTATCATATAATGGTTTAAAGAAAAAACTTCTTCCTGTAAGTATTACTTTTGTGAATTTATTTTCTGTTCCTGTTTTATCTTTAGTTTTATCTTGAACCTTATCTAAATCTAAACTGTCTTTTGTTTTTTCAACTATCTTTTCTTGAAGTATTTTTATTATTTTATTTACTCTAGCTTCAATTAAACCAAAGCTGTCTGTTAATTTAATGTTATTATCAGCAATGTGTTGTGTGAAAGCTTCAAAATCATTTATATTACTTTTCAAAGTGCTGCTGTAAGAATTTACGAATTTTTTTATCTCGTCACCGTTTAAATCAATTTCTGTTGTACTTGTCGAGTAATTTTTTTTTATTTTCTCAAGATTATTTAAAATTTTAAATTTAACTGAGAAATCAGTAATATTAAGAAAATCTTTTATGAAATTTTCCATTTCCAAAACAGTGGTACAAAAAAGAGAAACTAATGTTTCTAAAAATGCAAATGTTATATAATTTCCTGCATAAGGTATTCCTCCCCTGAAAAGACTTACATAGTTTTTGCTTTCTTTTTTTGAAATAATTGAATAATCAATTGTACCTTTTCCTGCATCAATTATCAGATATTTAGAATTTCCATCAGTAATTCCGCCAATCTTTTTAGTTAATGCTCCCAAAAACGAAGCGTCACTTTCAGATAAAACACTAAATTCTATTGCTTCCAGTTCGTAAAAATCTTTTTTTCTAAGATTAGATAATATTTGTTTTTCAGGTTCAAGTAAATCTTGTTTTTTTTCTATTTTAGATAATACAGTTCTTTCAAGTTCAGTTAATTCATTTTTTGATTTAAGTTTATCAAATTGCTCATATAATCCGTTTAAAAGGTCATAAATATACTTTTGATTTAAAACATTTGGTACAAGTATTTTAAATTTTAGATAATATTTTGTATCTTCTTTATAACCATTTATCTTTTTTTCTCTTTTGATTTTACTATCCAAAATATGTATAAACTGAAAAATAATACCTTGATGTAATTTTGAATATCTGTTTTGATTAATTTCTAATTCTGTTACATTAAATGCATTATTAATATCTTTGATATTAACTTTATTTATGGAATTACCTTCTAAAAAATTTGCAAGTTTAATGTTTGGGATAAGATTAAACTCGTTAATATTCAATTTACTGTTTGAACTACTAAGTAATAAATTAAGAAAAGTCTTATCTTTGTTTTCGAAAGGTCTGTAATAAGGATAAAATCCGTCTGATTCAGTTTTTAAAAAAACTAAAGATTTTAACAAACCCGCTGTGTCATCCTGAAAAAAAGTGTCTGTATCTGTAAAACTTGTATTAAATTTTTTAAATTCTTCCTTAAGTTCAATAGTTTCAGGCTTTTGTATATATCTACATGAAAGTCGCATCTGTGATGCTTCTGAACCAAAATCTAATATCCCCCTTGCAATATGCTCGTCATCTTCCAATTGGTAAATTACTATTTTATAATTATATTCTTTATTGTAGTTAAATGTTATTTCGTTTTTTCCTTCTGCTAAATTTTTGTTTTGTTCAGAATTTCTGTTTTTTTCCTTTTGTTTACACTCAGAAATAATATAATTATTATTTGAATCAGGTCCATTTAAATCAATATCAATAGGATTATAACTATTTTCGGAGATCAGTGACGTGCTATATGAAAAAGTTTTATCGGTAGTTATAAATCTAAATACACTACTTTGCTCTTTTTTTGACAGCTTACAAACATGTATTCTGCCAGATATTTTAATTGTTAAATAAAAATCAGCCATTTAGTATTTGTTTTATATTGTTAATTTCATTTATATAGTTTTGTATTTTTGAATTTGTTTCCAATTCGCTTTGTTTGCTTTCATCAAATTTTATAAAATCTTTTAAAAAGTTTATTTTTAATAATTCGCTATAATAGTCACTGCATAACTTTAAATATTTGTCTGTTTCAATTTTATTGTTTAAACTTATAAATTCGTCAATATTTCTGATTAGTTTTGTTTTAATACTTTTAACTTCAAGATTTTTAATTGTTTTTTCTTCATATAATTTTTTCTTTTCGGCTAAAAGTTTTGTAAATTCGGTTTCTGTCATTTCAGATAAGTCAAATCCTTCAATATTTTCAAAATAAGGTTTTAATTGAGCTTCACGTTCTCTTATATGTTGATTTGTTCTTTCTTTTTCTTTCTTTCTTTCAATTTCTTTCAACCTTTCACTTTCTTCTTTCTGTTTTGATTTCAGTAAGTTATTATATTCTTCATCTGACATTTTTTTAAGTTCTTCAATTTTAACTTCAGGATAAAAAGGTTTAATTTCTTCAAATCTCTGCTTTGAATTTTGTTCTTTCAGTTTAAGAGCTTCGTATTCTTTCTTTCTTAATTTCAGTAAGTTATTATATTCTTCATCTGATATTTTTTTAAGTTCTTCAATTTTAACTTCAGGATAAAAAGGTTTAATTTCTTCAAATATCTGCTTTGATTTTTGTTCTTTCAGATTATGAGCTTCGTATTCTTTCTTTTTTAATTTAAGTAAGTTATTATATTTTTCATCTGACATTTCTCGAAGTTCATTTATAGTAATTTCAGGATCATAAGATTTAATTTCTTCAAATCTTTGTTTTGCAATTTTATTTTCTTTTAATTTTAAATATATTTTGTAAATAGCAAAAGCTGAAATTATTGTCAATATAACAATCAATAGTATTTTTATAACAATTTTGTAATCTAATTTGGAATTATTTTCCAAATTTTCACAATCTATTGTAATTATTCTGTTATTTTTTCCGCCTTCAAATTTGTAACAATCAGCAAAATCCGATTTATAAAAAATATTATCTCCATTTTCAATTTTATCGTAATGGTTAAAATTATAAGTGTCACAATTTTCAAATAAATCTTTTAAAAAAATTGTTGGCATTTCTGGAATATAAATTCTAATATCATTATCTAATTCTTCCTTTGGTTTTAACTGATGTGAAACAAATTCAAATTTTTCAAATGTTTTTCCAAAATATAAATAAACTAACGATGTAGTATCTAAACTTTCGATATTCGAAAAATCTATCATATAAAAAGTTGTAGAATCAATTTGTAATCTGCCAAAAAGCTCATATTTCATAATATTTACCAAATTAAATATTTGCCTTTTAGCATCTGATAATTCAAATATTTTATACTTTTCTTTAATTTCATAAGTTTCGTTGAAAAATGTAAATGTAACTCCATCTTCTAAATTTGTGTCTTTGTCAGAAATCTGAAAAATTTCACCAGTATGTAATGTTGTTTCTTCATTATTGAAATTAATGCTTACATCTTCATTAAGAATAAAATATCTTTCTGAGTATTGTGCAAATGAACAATAAGTCAAGGTGAAAAGTAAAACTATAATTAATATTGTTTTTATCATTTAGACTTAAAAATTATTAACGAATTAAAATTTTTTCCAAAATATATTTTTAAAATATAATATCCAAAATTTAGCTCTGATAAATTTAAAGAATTTGTTAAATACTCTTCAGATTTCATAATTTTTTGACAATTCAGCAAATTACCTGAGTAATCATAAATCTCTAATTTTATCCATCCAAAATAATTATTCTTCAATTCAAAATAAATATTGTCGATAAATGGATTGGGAAATAAATTAAAATATTCATCAGATAATCCATTTTTATACAAATTATTGTCAAGATAAGACCTTGTCTTACAAAGGTTGTTGTCAGATAAAAATTGACCATAAGAGGTCTCAACCCAATAATTATTTTCTATGTTAAATTTATGAGGTATTTGCCAAAAATGCCATCTTGCAGAATCCGAATTGTGAACCTCTTCATTAAAACCCCATTGCCAAGTATTTACTGTAAAGTCCATGCTTACAAGAATATTGTTTTCGGGTTTATCTGCCTTGAATACTATTTCGCATTTATCCGGTGATTTTGAACTCGAAAAAAATATTTGTAAATTAACAGAATCTTTACATCCAGTTTCACTGATTGTTTCGCTTAATTGTAACAAAGTGCTAGAGATAGAATCATTTTTCCAATGTACAATTAAAGTATCTTGTTTTTGCGAAATATATTGTATATCTGCAATATAATCATAATTCCATGAGAAAAAACTATTATCGTCGTCAATGAAAGAATATTTATTATCAGAAGAATTTGAGCATAAAAAGGTTTCACCCAAAATTTCCGGAGCTGGTATTGGATTAACTACAGCCGTTTTATTAATTGTATCTGTGCAAAATTTATCAGAAAAAACAATTAGTTTAGATTCATAAATACCAGCATCATTTTTCAGGTAGTAAATTGAATCTTTTTGATAATTTTCTGCAAATAATGAATTTTCAAAATACCAATTTGAATAATAAATATTGCCATTTTCTATAGTTGAAGTGTTAATAAATAAATTGCTGTCATTTTTGCAAACTTCATTAACATCAAAATCAGCATTGGGTTTTGCCCAAATCATAATATTTTGATAAACTGTATCTTTACAATTATTATCAGAAATCAATATTACAGAAACTTCATAATTGATATTAGACTGAGGAAAGTTATAAAAAATTGAATTTCCTGAAGTTGTTATTATTTGTTGATTTATAATCCAATTTCTTTCAACAATTTCGCCCGAAGGTATTGCAGATGTATCAATAAATATAACTTCATCACATATTTCAGGACTAGAAAAAGGATAGCCAATAGGTTTTGGGAAAATTTCAATTATCTGAGATAAAGAATCCTTACAACCGAATTCTGAAAAAGCAATTAGTTTAATATCAAAAAATCCATAATTCACAAAAACAAAAACTGGATTTTCTTCACCGGAAGTATAATTATTCCCAAAATTCCACAGGCACGATGAAGAATTTAAAGATTGATTAATAAAGTTGATTGAATCGAATTCACAACTGTTATCAAAAGTGTAAAATACATCAGGTAATTGTTTAACTTCAATGTAAATGCTATCTGAAATTGTATCATTATTAAAGTCGGAAACAGTAACAACAAAATACATTGAATAATCAGGAAATGCAAAAGGAGTTAAAATTGTATCATTACTTAAAAACTCTGACGATTCCCATAATACATTGTATGGTAAAATTCCACCTGTTATTTCTAATTCTAACATGATAGAGTCTCCAGAACATACATAATCTACAGAAGAAAAAATGTTAATTTGCAAGTTCTGAGAAAAAGAAAAATTGCAAAATAGAAAAAGAAATAGAAAAATATTTTTTGTTTTTTTATACATTTGCATATCTTTGGAAAACTCAAATATAAAATTAATTATGAATTTAAGAAAATATTTAAAAAAAAATATTATTATTTTTTGCGGAATAACAAACTTGTTTTTTTGTCTACAATGTAGTAATAATGGTGCAAAACCCGATGTCGTAAAAATTTTCAAAGAGTATGAATTTTATGCAAAAGAAATTAATTGTTATGATAGTATCAAACAAGATTTAGTTTTAGCAGTAAAAATAGGTATTGAAGATACAAGTAGTATTGCAGTATTAAAAGAAATAATTGATACTAAAATTCAATATTTTAGTATTCGAAATAAAATGAATTCACTACATAAAGGTTGCGATTCATTAAGTCTTAAATTTGAAGAAGGATGTGAATTATCAGAAAAGTTAAATAGACTAATAAGGGATTTAACAGTTGAAGAAGAAAGCGTTGAACGACTTCGTATTTTAGTTTTAGATATCGTTAATCCTCATGAATTTACTGAAGTAAAAAATGATTTTGTTAAATCAAAAGAATTCGTAATTGATAAAATAAATACTAAAAAAATTGAAATGGAAAAACTGGAAAAACAATTTAATGAAATAAAAGCTGAATTTTTCAATAACAACTAGAAATCAGATGATTGTAAAGACAATTACTTGTATCATTCTTTTAATTTTTCTTGTAAATGCAACATCTGCACAAACAAAAGAAATGAAAATAATTGACGATTTAGAACAAGACGTAAAAGAATTAAACTCAAATAATGACATTTTGCAGGACAGAATCAAAATATTAGTACAAGATTCGTTAAATAATGTATTGTGTTGTCCAAATTATGTTAAATACAAAGCTTTATACTTTGAATGTAAAGAAGATTTAGATACTTGCAACAAAAAATTAATAGAAGTTAGCAAAATATTAGAACTTACAAGAGAAACTTTAGAAGATGTTAGGGAAGAGCTTCGGATTACAAAAATTGAACTTGAAGAAACCAAAATTAAATTAGTTGCAACAAGAGACAGCTTAGAAAAAACAAGGGATACGCTAATAGATGTTAGAGAAGAATTAGCTGAATGTCTGAGAGAAAAGAATACAAGTGCATCCTTCACAATTAAAGGAATTAATGAAGAAAAACTTGATACAATTCTGCTAAACGACTTCACTTCAAAATTTTATAACATAAATAAATTTGATAAGATTGAAGTTTATTTTAATACTGCTGATTATAATGCGGATGGACTAGTTTATCAAATTGAAATTAGGTTTAGTACAAAAAATGGAGATATAGTAATCCCAAAAACTATTCTCACATTAATTGGGGCAGAAGGGGAATATACTTGGCAACCTATTCAATGGAATTCTAATGAACCTTTTAGAAAAGGAAGTTATATTATTCTAATTTACAATGAATTTGGAGACCTTATTAATATTGGAAATAATAAAATCAGGTTAAAATGAAAATTTTAAATTTATTAATCATATTATTTATTCCTTTTATTGTTTTTTGTCAATCTAAAGAAGAAAAAAAGGAAAAATCTGAATTTGTTTTAAATTTTGAAAAAACACCTCAAATAAAACAAATATTGATAACTGATGGAATTAAATATTTAATTGTTCCTCCACAAAAAATATATTTGTATAACGACAGTTTAATAGAACAGAAAAAAATTAAATCAAAGATAAGTTATTGTTTTGTTGATAATGGAAAAGAAATTTGGTATGCTAATTATAAAAATAAAATATCTACTTTATCATTGGAAAAAGATTACATCTTTGATAATGACTCAATTTCCACGTCAGTATCTGATATTGAATTTTTTGATAATGAAATATGGCTTGCAACAGATAGAGGTGTAAAAATAATAAACAAAGCAAATGGGAAAGATTTAAATTCAGATTACAACTTTTCATTAATGGTTGACTATTTAAATAGTAATTATGTTAATTCTATTCATCAAGATGAAAATGAAGAAATTTGGATTGCAACAAATGGAGGACTATTTAAATATTCAAACAATAATCTTGAATTTATTGATGATAAAAATGCACCTGAAGAATACATTTTTGATATAGATGAAAATGAAAAATACATTTTTTTTGCAGGTCAAGGAAGACTTTACAAATTAAGTAAAGAAGAAGAAAAATGGGAAATTGAATTAGACAATTCAAAAGACAAATTAATGTACACTATTTTGGGTGAAGAGCTTAGAAAAATCGAAACTATTTATGATATTGAAGTTGATTATGATAATAATTTGTGGTTGGCTTCAAATGTTATTGCAAGATATGATGTTAATAATAAATGGACAGCTTTCGATTTAAAAAATGATAGCATTAAATGCACTGATGCAATTTGTATAACTACTGAGAAAAATAAAGACAGTAAAATTGTAGATAGCACAATTGTATGGATTGGTACAATAAATAATGGTTTATGGAAAATTGAAGATAAAACTGTAGGTGAATTTACAGAACAAAAAAACTTAGTTTTTTTTATTGATGCTTCTGTAACTAATAAAAGTTACTTTAAAGATATTAAATGTACCTTCAAACTATGGTCTGAATTCTTAGATAAAGATGATAAAATTTCAATTGTCTCTGTATATCGAGACAAAAAAAATTCCCAAAAAAGAATTGACACTGTGGTTGTTGATGCTGTCTCACCTAAAGATTTTAAAATAATTAAAAACGGTGTGAAAAGTATAAATGAAAGTGGATATGGTTTTGATAGTATTACACTATATAAAACAATTGAAATAGTCAATCAAAACTATATTGAAAATGGGAATAACAGAATAATATTTTTCTCCGATGGAATATCTAATTCTTTAAATAAAGATTCTTTAATTTATTTATGGAATTATAAAGCAATTTCTTCAGATTTTCTTCTTTTTTCGAATCAAAAAAATTCGCCTTTGGAATATTTTGCAAAAACTGTAAATGGACAAGTATTTTATTCTAAAGAGGGTAAAGGAACTATATTAAGTAAATTTTTCGATTATGATTTTATCCCAAAACCATTTATTTTCTTTATATCTTCTTTCTACCAGCCTTCATTTAATTATTTACATGAAAATAAAATAAATGAAGGTTCTCTTAGCACTAATTTTAAAGATAACAAATATTCATTTAATAATCTACAATTTATAAAATTTGATTTAATATATGATTGTTGTTTTCCAATAAAAATTGGTTTTGGGGTTTCTTTAGAGCAGAATAAGTTTAATACCAATCTTTTAATTGAAGACTACCAATATAATTACCCTAGTAAAGATAAAGATGATGAGAACTATGTCAGATACATTTATGGAAATGATATTTCTGAAAAAGCTGTTCTTAAGAATTTAAATATTCCAGTATTTTTAAGTTTGAACTTTAAAGGATTTTATTTAGCGGCAGGTTTTAAATTTCAAATAAAAAATAAAATTAATTCCGATTACAATGGCATTTTTACTTATCAGGGTGCTTATGAAAGATATGGAGGCGAAATTCTGAAATTACATGATTTACAAGACTATGATTTTGTTACAAACTTTAAATATTCAGACAAAACAAAATTTAAACTGAATAGCCTAAAAAATAAATATTTTTTTTACGAGATTGGTTATAGGATTCAAATAATAAAATATTTATATTTGTCTATAAATTATTCAGCCACCTATTTAAGTGGTTTCGAGTTAACAAATAAAAATCCAAAGAGTTTTGTATTATCGGAAGGACCAAAAAAATATAATTCGGTGTTAGAAACTTTTTCTTTTAAATCTGATATTATACAGAAAATTTCAATAGGAATTTCGTATAATTTGAATAATTTTTATATATTAAATTGGTTATCAAAATTTTAGATTATTAATAAATAAACATTTAATATGGAACTAAATATTTTATACCTGTTCTTAGCTGTTGCTTTTATACTTATCGGAATACTTTTTTACTACATGAATAAATGTTGTACTGAAGTGAAAAAAGAAATTGACGAATTTAAACAAGAAAATCATAATCTTAAAGAAATAGTTAATTCTAATATCACACATTTCTCAGCATTAAATGAGCAATTACAACAACAGAGTAAAAACTTATCAGATAAACTTGAATTTATCACAATTGAAAATACAAAAATTGAAAATGAATTCAAACAACAAATTATCAATATTCAAAATAAATCAATAAATATTGAGAAATTTGAAATATTTAAAAATGAATTAAATATTAATATTCAAAATAATTACAATTCAAATTTTGAAGCATCAATAAAAAATGAAGAAACTGTATTAATTTTAAAACAATATTTTTTGAATTTTTGTAATGAAACAAAAAATGAGTGTATTGAAGAGATAAAAAATAGTGTCATTAATGAAATTAAATTGACAGGGGATAAAAAACCTGAGTTAAAAGATACAAGTATATCTACATCTGAAGTTGATAATCCAATTATTGAAAATATAAATCAGACATATGAAGATAATGATAATAAATCAGAAGACGACAATCCGAATCAAAAAATCATTACCGAAGAGCTTGTTAAAGAAGGAATTAAGACTGAGGATTTTAAAATAAATATTGTATTTGCTTTAGATTTTTCTTTATCATTATTTGATTCTTATAAAAAAGTGCAATTTCAAAATTTTTTGTCAATTATTTTTGAATTAGCAAAAATAAACAGTGATAAAAATGAGTTTGAATTCTTTTTTTTCGCAAGAGATGTATGCCATAAGAAGATTGATTTCTCCACAAGAAATCTCACTGATTTCATAGAGGAGAACTTGAATGAAATTATGAATAAAATTGGAAGAGATAATTGTGAATATTTTGCTGTAAAAAGTATAATTGAGCAAGTTTATGTAGATAAAACATTAGTAATATTTATTACAGACCCTGTAATGGACGGAGAAAAGGAAAATAACAAAAGACTTATTAATGAAATTGAAAATAATAATTTACTATTCTGGCAAGTACTGATTGTGGAAAAACAAGGAGATAATTATCCAAACCCATGTTTAATTGATGTAAAGTCTGATAATTTTGCTTATAAAGAATACGATGACTTTAAAGATTTAAATAAAGAAATATTTTTAACAGAAACTTTACAAAAATTTTATAAATGGTATAAAAAAGGACTAAAATGAAAAAAAGTTTTAAATTTTTAGGGATATTAAGTTTTGTGTTAGCAGGAATATTGATTATTCTGCTACTATTAAAACCGTTCAAAGGAACAAAATTAAGTTTAGATTATGAAACCGATAGTATTTATGAAAATATTTTAGCAGGTACTTTGCCTTATTGTAATAGTAAATCATTAGAAGAGAATATTTTTGAAGGTGAAATAGACCCTGAAAAGGAAAAATATTTTGTTATTGATTTAAAAAAAACATTAACAGAAGAAACACTTATATTTCAAATTAATGAACATAAAATAGATAATTTTTATAGCGATTATGGAAAATCAATAAAAAACTTTATTGCAGATGTAAAAAAATTAAAAGTTAAAGGTTATAATTGTTCTATATACTTTGTTGGAAGAGCCGATTCAACAGGTCAAAAAAATTTTAAAAGAACATTAACAGAACCTTTAAAACTTAAAATTCACAAATCTATTAACAATGACAAATTTAAATTTTCTTCTGAATTTACTGAAATTACAATACCTGATACATTTTATAATAACCATTTACCGGAATTACGTTCATGGTTTTTAAAACAGCAAGTAGAAAACAATCTTGATTTTGAAATTAAAACAGAAATTTTAGAAGGAAAGGTTGAAAATCAAAGTAATGCAATGTTTAGAAATTCCACAATTATATTATATATTGAAAAGCCATAGAAAATTAATATAAACTCAATCTATAATACTTAAATTGATTTTTTGATTACTTTTTCTAATAACAAGTCTATTCGGTAATATATTGAAATTTGGAAAAAATTTAAACCCTCTAATAGTGAGAAATTTGAGTATTCTTTTTTTTATTTTTGTTTCTTCCTCAATTTTTAGTCAAACTGTAGAAAAAAATACACCTGATACAATTTTAGTTGACTCTAAATTTACTTTATATCAGATTGTAAAACATAATATTACGATTTTAGCTTTTAAAGAAGATTTCGAATTTGTTTATAATATAAGTAAAATACAAACATTTGCAACTTATTCTAAAAATGATAATTTTGAATATGCAATAAATGGTTCCTTTTTCGAAAGTAATTTTACTCATGCTGGTTATTTATCAATTTTTGGTAAAGTAAAAACAAAATTAAAAAAAGACCTTCAATTAACTCATCTATTATTTTATGATTATTCAATAGATAGTATTGGAATACAGGAATATAATTCTTTAGATATTTCAAAAATAAATTTTACACAGTCTGTAATTTTTCAAACGGGTCCTTTGGTGATAAATAAAGATAGCATTTGTGAAGGTTTTATTGCAAATTCTATAAATGGAAATTCAACACGAAAACGCACTTTATTAGCTTATGATAATGATAATACTAAATACTTTATTGTTGTAAAAGAAGGAATTACATTAATTGAATTAGCCTTTTTCCTCAAAAATTTATCAATTTTTGAAAATAAAGAAATTACTGTTATAAATTTAGATGGAGGACCTTCTGTTTCATTCTATTCTAAGAACCACCCAGAATATAATTTCAATATTAATTCAAAATTGCCAATTATACTTGGTGTGAAATAATTATTTTCAATTTTTATTGAATAGAGATGCAGTCAATTAAGAATTTTCATTTCAATTCGAACAAGTTGATTATTTTTAAATAAATATGTTTGAAATAAACTTTGATAATCCTTTATTTCGATAGTAAAATCTTCATCCAAAATGCAGTTTTCATCCAGTATAATTCCAAGATTTTTCAGAAAATTCTCTATCGAAATTCCAATTCTTATGTTGTTAATTAAATTAATTTCAGGGTCTTCAATAAAACCTGTTACAATGCACGAACCATAATATTTTGTTAAACCTATATCAGCAGGTTTCATAAAATTTATTTGAGAGTTTTTATAATTTATAGTAATTTTTTTTCCGTATAACGTAATATATTCGCTGTAATCATCTTCGGTAAAATCATCTTCGGCAAAATCATCTATAGTAGATATTTCTAAATCAACTTTTTGCTGAATTTTTACTACAATATCTTCAATATTTTCAATTTCTCCGAAAGGATAATAAATTATTCCGGAAATATTTGCATTTATTGAAATTTCATTTTCGTTGCACTGAATATCATGATTTTCTATAGGATTTTCAAATATTGTATCTTTAAAAATATCGGAAATCTCTGCATTTTTATCTGAATTATTTGTGCATGAAACAATACTAAATACTATTGTTAGAAGTGAAAAAATATAATTCTTCATAATTCTTTAAAATTAATAGGTTGTGGCTTCAATTTGTTCTTTGAATTGAGGATAACGTTTTATAAACCAGTCAATATCCCACAATTCCCATCCCATTGTAGATGATGCATTTTGTCCACTTTTAAACTGCCGGATGCTGCAAATATCCCCGGGTTTTAAACTTCCTCTTATTGTTTTTAAAATCTTTAATTTGTATGCTTCTTTTTCGTTTGTGCTGTTGTCTTCAAGAACTTCGACAACAAAAATTAAAGTTGGAGTATATTCTCGTAAAATATATTTTCCTGATTTTTTTACTATCATGTTTTTTAATATAGTTTTTGGGAATGTATTAATAAAAATATCATTTAAAATATTAGAAAAATTAACTATCCTAAGATATTTGAAATATAATTATTCATTAAAATCATTCGATATTTTAACTGTGATTTTTTCAATTTTCCTATCAAATAATTTCTCAAAATCAATTTGTTTAGTTGAATTCAAACGGATATCAACAAAATAACTTTTATCGTATTTGCCTATAAGAATAACACACATAAACGGATATTTTTGATTTAAAGGTTCAACAAAATTATCGCAATTATTTTCATCTTCAATATCACAAATGTAATGATTGAAATCGTTAATTTTGGCAATATCACCTACTTTACACTTTTTTTGATAAGCATCAATAATATCGCTAATTCTCAGTGATAATCCAGCAAAATTTTCACTAACGGGGATTAAATATGTTGGTTTAATATAACGCATTTATATTTGATGATTTAAATTTATGTATGAAAAATTGGACAACTAATTCATTTTTAATTTATAATTGAATTAATATGGTAGTTTATGGACAATTTTTTTAGTAATTTTATAACTTGTTAATATAGATTGTTTACAATATATTCATTAACTAATATATGATTTATTCATTTAAATCAAATAGATTAATTGTAGTAATAATATTATTTTCTGTTAATCCGGTTTTAAAATTTATCCGAATAAATTTATCAGGATAACAAGTTAATGGTAAATCATCAAATAAAACGAATTTAAGAATGTTATTATCGCTAACAAACTTTTCTATCTCAATATTTCTGTCTCCTAATTCTTCAGTGATTGCAATTGGACTTTTAATAACTTTGTTGAAATCAAATATTTTTCCAATTTCTTCCAAAGTATAAAACAATCTCCAGCTCGATGTTAAAACGATATTACAATTAGTCAGTTTTATAATGGTATTAAGAACTTTAACACACTTTTCATCAAATGGATAAGCATTGTCATCATACCAAAACTTTTTTTTCATTTTTGAACTATCATTAGTAGCTAAAACTCCATCAATATCAAGAAAAACAACATTTTCAATTTTAATATTCATTAAATTCATTTTCACAGTTAATACAATAGAAGTAATTGTCTTTTATTACGTTAATCCAACCGCATTTTTCGCAAATTCTAAAAATAAATTCTGTTGTAAAAAATTCAGGAAAATCTATTTTTGTTTTATTCAACGCAATTTTAACACTATCCCAGGATTTTACAGAAGGACAATAACCTGTTGACTGATTGGTTATTTGACTAATCCTAATAACTTTGCTCTTTTTAAGTTCAAAAGTAATTTCACCAGCTGATAAAACCGGCTCTCCGTTTGCACAAACTACATGCTCTGAATGTCTGTCGTTTATTCGTAAATTATAATCTAAGTCAATTATAAAAGTTGAAATTATTTCATAATTCATATCAGTTTTTTGATTTGTCACCATAATCCAGTTTTCAACATCAGTAACGGATTTTATGCAATGTCCAATCAACTCAGGTTTTAATAATTTCAAAAATTCCTTGTTACCAATAAATTGATATTTTTTTTCTTGCATATTTTTATTTTTTTTCAATGATTACACAAATCTAAAAAATTTAGTTAAAATAAAAGAATTTCTTTATATTTGATTTTCGAAATCATAATATCTGTCATGATAAATAAATATAACATCACTCAAAATTCTATTGCAAATAAAGGTAAATCACGCTGTGGCGATTTTATGCTTTGGACAGAAATTACCGATGAAAATATTCTGGTAGCAATTGTTTGTGATGGAGTTAGCACAACTGCATGCGACTGGTTTGCTTCAAAAACGGCTTGCGAAAATTTCATTAAGTATTTCGAAGAAAATAAATCAATTACAGATTTTGAAAAACGAATTTCAAAAAGTTTGCAATCTGTAAATCAGGATATTTTGCTTACAGAAGGTCAGTGTAAAGGAATGTCGTGTACTTTGGTTGCAATTGTGTGGGAAATGAACTCCGATTTTTTGTGGTACTTTTGGGCAGGCGATTCGAGAATTTATTTATTTGACAATTCAAAAGTTAAGCAAATTACTGAAGACCACACAAAACCTATAAATGCCAAAAAACAAGACGGAAAACCTTTAACATCAGGTGGTTTTGTGGTAATTCGTAACGGTCTGACAAATGCTCTGGGTGTTCCTCATTTTAAACCTTCAATTGATAAAATTGATTTTCAGGAAAATAATTCCGTTCTGATTTGCTCAGACGGTTTTTACCAATGTTTTCCAGAACTTGAAGAAAAAATTTCGGAAATATGTGTTTCAAACAATCTGGAATCAAATTTCAATGATTTATTTGCAAAAGTTACCGATAATCGTGATGATGATTGTACTGCAATAATTTTAAGGCGTTCGGGAAATTCTTCAACTGAAATTAATATTTGGAATTTTATTACCAAAAATCAAGATTTCAGAGATTTGCAGATATCAATAAATTCAATAGCCGAAATAATTGAAAACGAACTTTTAAAAGCGTTTGAATTACACGATTTTGAAAAATCAAATTTATTGGTAAACTATATTAAAACTTATCAAATCGATTTTTCAAAAAAGCAACTCGGTTTTTTCATAAACAAAATGAAAGAATTTAATTTTCTGAATGGTAAAATTTATCAGGAGCTTATAAGTCAGATGAAAAAAGCAAAAACTTAAAAATAATGCGAAAAACTCAAATACAAATAGCCGAAAATTTAAAGTCCCTTTATCCTAGATTGCAATATGTAGCAAATTCTAAAGGACAAATTCAAATAATTAATTTAAAAGGGAGTAAAATTGAAACAATTCCTGAAGAAATATACTCTTTTTACAGTTTGATAGAATTAGATTTAAGCGTAAATAAATTAACTGAGATTTCTGAAAAAATTACACAATTGCAGAACCTAGAAATTTTATATTTACACCATAATCTTTTGCAGGACATTGACATATTAATCAAATTATCTAAACTTAAAAAGCTTACGTTATCGTTTAATGAGCTAATAAAAATCCCTTTAGAATTGTTTGAAAAGATTCCCGAATTATTTGAAGAAAGTATTAATCATAATTATTTTTTAATTGAACCTAAAATAGGAATAGTTCCCCATGGAATTACCGGAATTTTAGATTATTTACATCGAAAAAGAAATTTGAATAATTCAATACTTGAAATTGAAACAATTTACAATATTTCAATAGATAACAAAAAACTTGAGGGTATTCCTTTTCATTTTCTAAAAAATGGAAACGATGGAATTCTGACTTATTATTATTTGCCACAGGATATTAAAACCCTAGAAAAACTTTCGGAAATTAAACCAATGTTTAAATTTATTCAAACTGATTTGGAGCATATTGCAAATGAAAATAGAGATTCATTTGTAATAGAAAAAGTAAATTTGAATAAAATTAGGGAAAAAGAATTACTTGGATCCATACTATACAAAATTGTTAAAGAAAACTTTTTGGCAACAGATTTAAATTCAATAGAATATGATACTTCTTATTGCAAAAGTGATGTAACTGTAATTGCTTTATTTTTGAAATTAAATGAAATGAGAAAACGAAGTACAAATCTTATTTCAAATATGCATTTATTAGAATTACCGAATTTATTATTTGACTTAAAAAAGTTAAAACTGTTAATAATATCTGGAGATAAAGATAATAAAAAAAACTTTATGAAAAGTGAAATGTCAATTGGAAATATTGAAAGAATAAAAGAATTTATTGACCTTGAAGATTTAAGAATAAATAATGGAAGTTTGTATCAAATTTCTTTTCTAAAGCAGAATTTTAATTTAATTAAATTGGACTTGCATAAAAATAGAATACGTGATATTGAGGATATTAAATTTTTACAAGAACTCAAATATTTAAAAATTTCAGATAACCAAATTGAGAATATTGATGCAATTCAAAATCTTCAAAAGCTTGAAATCATTATAGCAAATGACAATAAAATTGCAAACATCAATTCATTTTCAAAATTGAAAAATATACAGCAACTTAATCTTTCACAAAATAATATTACAGATATTTCCGCAATATCAAGTCTAACCAATTTGAAATATGTTGATATAAGTAATAATAATATTAATGATTTAACACCTTTATCTAACTTGAATAAATTAAAGTTTCTAAGTTTGAGAAATAATAAAAATATTCAAAATTTTACTTCTATTTCAAATTTAAGAAAACTTGAAATTCTAGATTTATCTTTTACACAATTTGATAATACACTTGTACTTAATCAACTCCCGAATTTAAAAGAAGTAAGACTCAATGGAACAAAAATATCCGATTTAAATTTTCTTTACAATCGTAATAATGACTTTAATTCGTGTGCGTCCCTAAAGTAAAAATAAGATGGAAAAATTGAGTTAGCCAAATAAAATTAACATAAAGTAACAATATTTTAATATTTTTAATTATATTTTCGTATAAAAAAGTTTCATATAAATCTGAA
>Ga0316608_1000180_pt1 | contig 33975 bp, 28 predicted proteins | sample MIS2016152B_MG_FD_207673 | JGI IMG/M metagenome (GOLD analysis project Ga0316608, IMG submission 207673) | Microbial mat bacterial communities from Middle Island sinkhole, Lake Huron, Michigan, United States - MIS.2016.152B | ecosystem: Environmental > Aquatic > Freshwater > Lake > Sediment... | reverse complement strand
CAATAAAGCGTTTCAGCAGGGCATAGTTATGGGTGGCCATAACAACGGTACGCTCGTTGTAACTAATTTCCATCAGTAGTTTTAATATATCTTCGGATGCATCGGGATCGAGATTACCGGTAGGCTCATCGGCAAGAATAATCTCCGGGTCGTTCAGCAATGCCCTGGCGATGCTTACACGCTGCTGTTCCCCACCTGAGAGTTGGTGGGTCATTTTATATCCTTTATTGGCAAGACCAACTTTTTCGAGTACTTCTTCGACCCGTTTCTTAATTTCCGGGTGATTTTTCCAACCCGTCGCCCGAAGAACAAATTCGAGGTTTTCGTTTACCGTGCGATCGGTCAATAATTGAAAGTCCTGAAATACAATCCCTAATTTTCGGCGCAAGTATGGTATTTCTTTGGTTTTAATTCTTTTCAGGTCAAAACCGGCTACCATGCCTTCGCCTTCGGTAAGTGGAATTTCGGCATTCATAGTTTTAATAAGGCTGCTTTTCCCGCTTCCTACTTTTCCGATAAGGTAAACAAACTCCCCATTAAAAATAGTAAGGTTAACATCCTTGAGTACAAGATGATCGTCTTGCAGTATATTGGCATTTGCAAAGGTAATGATTGGTTGTTTTTCCATTTTGGTTTTGCTTCTTTTGCGGCTAAAATTACAATAAATCGACTAATTAACAGTTTTGTGTTAATAGATTTGAAAACTTTTCAGAAGGGTACCGGTGAATAAGTTTTACCTTTACCCGTTGAAAACGTACTTTGATTACAAAAATTTAGCTCTCACCATTGCATAATATGGATAACTGGTTCAGAACAGCGAAACAGTTATAGCTCCTATTGAAGGGCTTGCGGTTAATTTTTATATTTAAATATCATGATTTATAATTGCTGAATTAATAAGATAAAACAAAATCGTATGATTCGAAGAATAACTACCTTATGTTTGCTATTTCTCAGTCTGATTGCATATTCGCAAAAAACTCCACACCAGCTCGATCCTGCCGCCAGTTACCGCACAGCTGTTGAACTATTTGAAAAACAGAAATACAGTGCGGCACGGCATTTTTTCGAACAAGTAGCCGAAAATCTATCCTTTAACCAAACGGAAATAAAGGCCAATTCTCAATACTATGTGGCTTTATGCGCGGTCGAACTTTTTAATGCCGATGCTGAGTATTTATTGGCGGTTTTTATTAATCAGAATCCTGAAAACGCCCGTGTAAACGAAGCTAAATTTCATATGGGACGCTTTCAGTATACCAATAAAAAATATGCAAAAGCTATTGAATGGTTCGAACAGGTTAAGCCTTCCAACTTGCGGGAGGATCAACGTCCTGAGTATTTTTTTGAATTAGGCTACTGTTATTTTCAGGATGGAAATTATGATAAAGCCCGTTTAGCTTTTAGCGAAATAAAGGATTTGGATACCAAATTCACTTCGCCGGCTTTATATTATTATTCGCACATCCTATATATTCAAAAAAACTACGAGTCGTCGCTCGAGGGGTTTTTACGACTGAAAGACGACGAAACATTTGCGGATATTGTTCCTTATTACATTTCGCAGATATATTATCTACAGAAAAAATTCGACAAGGTTGTGGAATATGCCCCTTCCCTACTCGATTCCATTACCGAAAAACGTACAGCCGAGATGTCGCGTATTATTGGGGAATCGTATTACAAACTAAATAAATACAACGAAGCTATTCCATACCTTGAAAAATACATGGAAAAAGCTACCGCTCCTACTCAGGATGATAAATACGAATTAGCTTACTCCTATTATAAAGCTGGCGATTATAAAAATGCCGTTAAATACTTCGAACGGATATCGAGCGCTGATAATACGGTGGCTCAAAATGCACTCTATCATTTGGCCGATTGCTATATTAAGCTTAAGGATAAAAACAAAGCCAGGATGGCCTATTCATCGGCTTCCAAAATGAATTACAGTCCGGATATACAGGAAAGCGCCCTGTTTAATTACGCCATTGTCACCTACGAACTTTCGTATTCTCCATTCAATGAAGCTGTACGTGCTTTTGAAGATTACATCAAAGTTTTTCCTGACTCCAAACGATCGGACGAAGCCTATAATTACCTTGCCCTGGCATATACCAGTACGAAGAATTATAAAGCCGCCCTCGAATCCATTGAAAAAATCCGTAATAAAGACAATACCATAAAAAAAGCTTATCAGCGAATTGCCTTCTTCAGAGGCCTGGAAGTATATAATAGTTTGAAGTTCGAAGAGGCTATCGACTTATTTGATAAATCGCTCGAAAACGCTCAATACGACCGTTTACTAACTGCCCGTGCCAATTACTGGAAAGGGGAAGCCTATTATCGATTAGGAGATTATGCTTCCGCCTTGCAACAATATAATAACTTCTTTACCACTTCCGGAGCTCCATCGCTCGAAGAATTCGAGATAGCCAACTATAATATTGCGTACTGTTTTTTTAACCAAAAAAAATACGACGAGGCTATGACCTGGTTTAAGCGTTATGCCACTACCATGAAAGATGCCCGTATAAATACCGTTGGCGATTCGTACAACCGTATCGGCGATTGTTATATTATGAGTTTAACCTATTGGACTGCCGCCGACAATTACGAAAAAGCTATCAATCTGGGTATTTCGGATGTGGATTATGCCATGTTTCAAAAAGGATTTACACTGGGGTTAGTTGGTCGTCCCGAGCGTAAAATTGAAACCATGACGGCGCTAACCAAAAACTTCCCTAAATCGTCGTACAACGACGATGCTATTTATGAAATGGGGAGAAGCTATGTTACCATGGAAAAACCCGATAATGCCGTTCAAATGTATAACCGGTTGCTAAAAGAATACCCTGCCAGCAGTTACGTTCCCAAGGCTTTGCTTCAGCTAGGGCTTATAAGTTATAACCGCGATAAAGATGCCGACGCCATTGCCTATTATAAAAAAGTAATTACCGATTTCCCGGGCTCAAATGATGCCCGCGATGCATTGGCCGGATTAAAAAATGTATATACCGGAACCAACGATGCCCAAAGCTATTTTTCGTATGTAGAATCGCTGGGATCATTTGCCAATGTGCGTCAGAGCGAGCAGGATTCGATGCTTTACCGTGCAGCCGAAAATTTATATATGGCAGGAAATTGTGACAGGGCAACGCAGAATTTTAATACCTACATCGAAAAATTCCCACAAGGGAACTTTTTAGTGAATGCCCGTTTTTACCTCGCCGATTGCAGTCGCATACAAAATAAGAATGATGATGCATTGGAAGGATTCGAATATGTTTTATCGCAGCCCCGCAGCATGTTTACCGAACAGGCTCTTGTAAATGCTTCGGAATTGTATTACAATGCAGGGCAATATCAACAAGCTTTAGATACGTATAAACGGCTAATTCAGGAAGGAGAAATAAATACCAATATTACCGATGCCAAAATTGGGACCATGCGCTGTCACTTTAAGCTGAACGACTATGCCGGAACCATTTATGCAGCAACCGATCTTCTTAAAACCGAGAAAGTACCTGCCGAATTACAACGCGAAACTCATTATATGTTGGGCCGCTCCCACTTCGAAACCGGAGATAAACAAGCTGCCTTAGATGAATTTAAACTTCTTGCCAAAGACGTTAAAAGTGTCGAAGGAGCCGAAGCGAAATATATGGTGGCTGAAATTCTTTACCAGCAAGGTAAAAAAGATGCTGCCGAAAAGGAAATACTCGATTTTGTAAATAAAAACACATCGCACCAATATTGGATGGGGAAAGGATTTATTCTGCTAAGCGATATTTATGTTGATAAAAAAGATGATTTCCAGGCCTTTCAAACCCTCAAGAGTATTGTAGATTATTACGAAACTCCCGGCGATGGAATTGTTGCCGCTGCAAAAGACAAACAAGCTAAAATTCTTGCTTCTAATCCCAATGTCGAAAATATTGGCCAACAGCCAGATTTAGAAATTGACATGAGCAAAAAACAGATAAAATAAGTTTTATAAAAATATCAGATCGGGTTTTAGATCGGATAATACTATTTAAAATTAAAATCTATCAATTTGAAATTAAACGGAATACAACTTATGAACTTCGAACATTGTGCAAACAGCCTGAATAAATATAAGCTATCTCTATTTGTTTTTTCCGTACTAGGATTCACTTTCCCAATCCTCGCTCAAACTCCCATAAAAAAAGAAGTAGAGGTGGTAAAACCTTACAAACCTATTATTTCGGATGCCTACAAAATTAACGTATTGCCAAAAATTAGCGATTCGGTAACCATAAAACCCAGCTTCGATTATACGATAACCTCACAACGGGTTGAAACAGGATTTGAGGTTTCGCCTATCAACGCAGCTAAAATGGTTGGTATGCCACTCCCAAAACTCTATAAAACCTATTTTAAACTTGGATTGGGCAATTACGCCACTACCTATGGAGAAGTTTTCGTGAATACCCTTCGTTCAAAAAAAGGGACTGGGGGAATTTATTTCAATCATTATTCCTCCACCGGAAATGTAAAGTTGTTGAACGATCGGAAAGTATATGGTGGTTATTCCGACAACGATGCTTCAGTGTATGGCAAGCGCTTTCTTAAAAAAGCTGAACTTTATGGAAATATTGATTTCAGCAGCAAAACAGTTCACCATTATGGGTATAAACCCGATATTGATACCTCACTCGAAAAAGGTTCCATTCGCCAGAATTTTATTCATTTTAATGCAAAAGGAGGCGTACAATCTACCCACGCCGATTCGTCCAGGCTTTTTTATAATGGATTTGCAAATTATCAATTCACCCAGGATAAATTCGACCACAAAGAAAATGTTATTTCGTTAGACGCTGCATTTAGTAAGCAATTCAAGAATAATTTTGTGGGCCTGAATACCAGCTTCGATATTTTTAAACGCAGTCCCGAATTAGACTCCCTTACCAGTTCGCTCTTTTTGGTAAATCCTTATATTCTGCTTGCAACCAGCGATTACAAATTAAATATTGGATTTAACTTATTTATGGCGCACGAGGAAGATGGAAACTACCTGAAATTTTATCCGAAAGTTGATTTCCAGTTTAATGTGGTGAAAGATGTAATTATCCCATTTATTGGAATTACAGGCGATGTAAAAAACCACTCCTATCACGATATTGCCTGGGAAAACCCTTATATACGCCCCGATTTAGTTGTGCGAAACACCGACAGCCGGTTAAACCTCTATGGAGGTGTTAAAGGAAATCTTGGGGCCAAATCGAGCTACATTTTAAAATTGGCGATGAACGCAGCCAGCAATTATTATTTCTATGTAAACGATTCATCGCGGTTATATAACCAATTTAAGGTTATTTATGACGAAGGGGACGTTTTTACATTATCGGGAGAGGTTTCGTACGATGCATCCAATAAAATTGGTTTTCATGTAAATGCAAACTTTAACAATTATAATTTAACCAGGGAATTACATGCCTGGCACCAACCAAAATTCGATCTGAAATTTACTACCCGGTATAATTTGAAGAACAAAATAGTTGCCAGCCTGGAGACCTATTACATCGGCAAACGCTATGCAAAGCCATATACGCTTGGGAGCGATCCTTTGGAACTGAAAGGGGCCGTTGATCTAAACCTGCTATTAGAATACCGGTATACAAAAATTCTTTCAGGTTTTATTCAGTTCCGAAATCTTGCTGCAAGTCAATATCAGCATTGGAATCAATACCCTTCGCAGCGGTTTTCGGTACTATTTGGGATGACGTATGCGCTTTAATAAGTCGTAAGTAGTTAGTCGTAAGTCGCCAGTAGATTGTCGTTAGTCGTCAGTAATCCCCGATCCACGAGCTATCAGGACTATCGGGAGTTGCATGAGGAAAATAATAGGTTCAAAATGACAATTTCCTTAACTTGCAACCTATACACTGCAACCTGCAACCCTTAACCCGTAACTGTCTGAACCTTGATTCGTATGATTTTATGAAGACTATGATTTCCCCCCTTCAACCCATAACCGGCAACTCGTAACCCGCAACCCGCAACCCGTAACCAGTAACCTGCAACCCACAACTCGCAACTCTTTTCTAACCCGAATCCCGCAACCTGCAACTCGTAACTCGCAACACGTAACCCGCAACTCGTACCCCGTAACTTATCTTTCTTCCCTAACCACTATTCATTAACAATTGTTGATAAAATACTTCGCGTTCTCAAAATTTATACAACACCATAAGGGGGATTTTTGCTATCTTTACGAGTCTTTTAAAATCCTAATAACATACTAAAACATTATAAATAAGTAAGTTGCATGTGATTTATCCTGTGCAATACATATTGAATTAATAAAGGAGAAGGAATGGAAAACGAACAAGATAAGGGTATTGCAAAAAATAACGGCTCAGATTATTCGGCCGATAGTATTCAGGTACTTGAAGGTTTAGAAGCAGTTCGCAAGCGTCCGTCTATGTATATTGGCGACACAAGTACCAAAGGATTACACCATTTGGTTTACGAAGTGGTTGACAATTCAATTGATGAGGCACTGGCTGGATATTGTAACGACATTAATTTAATCATTAACGAAGATGGCTCCGTATCCGTATCGGATAATGGCCGGGGAATACCTGTAGATTACCACGAAAAAGAAAAGAAATCAGCGCTGGAAGTAGTACTTACTGTATTGCACGCCGGTGGTAAATTCGATAAAGGTTCTTACAAAGTATCGGGCGGTTTGCATGGAGTGGGTGTTTCTTGCGTAAATGCCCTTTCAATTCATTTAAAAGCCGAAGTTTTTCGTGACGGCAAACACTACATGCAGGAATTTTCAATCGGCAAATCTCTTGGAAATGTGCAGGTAATAGGCGATACTGATAAACGGGGCACCACCATTACCTTTAAACCTGATGCTTCTATTTTCAACACAACCGAATATCATTACGAAATCCTCGAATCGCGTTTAAGGGAATTGGCTTTCTTAAATAAAAAAATTCGTTTATCGTTAACCGATAAACGCGAACTGGACGAAAGCGGTGAATTTCGTACTTCGGTATTTCATTCGGAAGAAGGATTGAAGGAATTTGTCGGATTTTTGGATGAAAACCGCGAAAAACTCATCGATAAGGTTATCACCATCGATACCGAAAAAGATGGTGTACCGGTGGAAGTGGCTATGCAGTACAATACCTCTTTTTCCGAGAATGTACACTCGTATGTTAATAATATCAATACAATTGAGGGTGGGACCCATTTATCGGGCTTTCGCCGTGCACTTACCCGAACATTAAAATCGTATGCCGATAAATCGGGAATGCTGAAAAACCTCAAATTCGATATTAATGGAGACGACTTTCGCGAAGGACTTACAGCAGTTATTTCCATAAAAGTAGCCGAGCCTCAATTTGAAGGTCAAACAAAAACCAAATTGGGAAACAGCGACGTAATGGGGGCTGTAGACCAGGCGGTGAGCGAAGCCCTTGCGAATTATCTGGAAGAGAACCCTAAAGATGCCCGGAATATTGTTAATAAAGTAATATTAGCCGCAACAGCCCGACTCGCAGCTCGCAAAGCACGCGAAATGGTTCAGCGTAAAACAGTGCTTTCGGGGGCAGGATTACCCGGAAAATTAGCGGATTGTTCTGATAAAGACCCGGAGAATACCGAAATTTTTATGGTCGAGGGAGATTCCGCAGGTGGAACTGCAAAACAAGGGCGCGACCGAAAATTTCAGGCAATTTTACCATTACGTGGTAAAATTTTGAATGTGGAAAAGGCGATGCATCATAAAATTTTCGAGAGTGAAGAAATAAAAAATATTTTTACCGCACTTGGTGTTAGCATTGGAACCGAAGAGGACAGCAAAGCACTTAATCTTTCCGGACTCCGGTATCATAAAATCGTAATCATGAGCGATGCTGATGTGGATGGTAGGCATATTGCCACCTTAATTATGACGTTCTTCTTCCGCTTTATGCAGGACCTGATTTCGAATGGGTATTTGTATATTGCCACTCCTCCGCTTTACCTGGTAAAAAAAGGTGGTGGTGAACAATATTGCTGGACGGAGGAAGACCGCTTAAGAGCCATTGAAGAGTTAGGCAAAGGAAAAGAAAGCAGCGTGCACATTCAGCGATACAAAGGTTTGGGAGAAATGAACGCCCAACAACTTTGGGATACTACCATGAACCCTGCCGGGAGAACCCTTCGCCAGGTTACCATTGAAAGCGCTGCCGAAGCCGATCGTATCTTCTCCATGCTTATGGGCGACGATGTTCCGCCTCGCCGTGAGTTTATTGAGAAACATGCTAAATATGCCAAAATTGATGTTTAGTTAATTAAAATACACAACAAAAAAGCCAGTTTGGAATTTCCCGACTGGCTCTTTTGTTTTAAAGCGCTTTGGTATTAGAAAGCTATTTATTGTTTCATTCGTTAGTAACCATAAGCATTCTCATTTAATCATCCATCAATCTTTATTAATTTAATAACTGAGAGACATTTCTTTCAGATTAAATTTAGATAAAACCTCCCCATCTGTTTGTATCAGTTTTATGTCGTCAAATAAATTAAATTTGTCGCTGTCTTTAGATTTATCGAATCATTTAAAATATCTTCCTCCAATTTTTATAACACAAACTGAAGGATGGAAAATGTGAAGGGTTTAATATTCCGGCATCGGATTTTATGGCATGTCTTATTCTGGGTCGTTTGGTATCTCTTTTACTCGTTTACCTATGGCAGCAATAACGAGGAATATTCCAAACAGTTTATAGCAAATTTGTATCTTCTCCCGGTTCGGATGATTGGAACATATTCCTTAATCTATTTAATCCTCCCTTACTTTCTGTTTCGAAAAAAATACATTGAGTTTGGCTTGCTTATTCTTATCCATGCGCTACTGTTTGGAATTTTAATTTGGTTTGTTTTCGAGTTCTTCTTTTTCTGCCCAGGCGGTATTATGTACGAAAGATATCATCCTTCGGGCTACATGTTTAAAATTTTTGGAAATTTGATTCTAAACTACCAAATACCAGCAATTGCAGCAGGCATTGTTATGTTTAAACGCTGGTATATCGAACAGCAGCATTCGCTTGTTTTAGAAAAGGAAAAACTCGAAGCAGAACTTAAATTCCTGAAAACCCAAATCCATCCTCATTTTCTTTTCAATACCCTCAATAATTTGTATGCCTTAACCCTTCAAAAATCAGATAAAGCCCCTGATATTGTAATAATGCTTTCGAACCAGCTCGATTATATTTTATACAGTAGTAACGAAACAGAAGTAAAACTCGAAAGCGAAATCAATCAGCTTAAGGGATATATAGAGCTTGAAAAAATCAGGTATGGCGAAAGGTTAAATATCCAGTTTAACCTCGAAGGCGATTTGGACAATAAATGCATTGCCCCGCTCATACTTCTGCCATTTCTCGAAAATAGTTTTAAGCACGGAGCCAGTCGCGATACAAACTCCCCTTATATTAAGATTGACATTCAAATAAAAGATTTACAATTGCAATTCAGAATAGAAAACTCCTTTAAAGATGAATTACAAAAACCCGACAACTATACCGAAGGAATTGGGTTGAACAATGTTAAAAGGAGGTTGGAGCTTTTATATCCTCAAAACTACACGCTTGAAATAACAAAGGAAAATGATATCTTTAGTGTATTGCTTAATCTCCGGCTAACTCAGAAAATTATAAGCTAAGATGAGAGTAAAATGTATTATTGTAGACGATGAACCTCTGGCCATTGAGGTAATCAAATCGCACCTGTCTAAACTCGAATCATTTGAGATTGTGGCTGCCTGCAATAATGCTATGGAAGCTTTTCAGATTATTAACCAACAGCGGGTTGACCTTATTTTTCTTGATATTCAGATGCCCGGTATGAAAGGTACCGATTTTTTGAAAAACCTGATTAATCCCCCCAAAGTAATTTTAACGACAGCTTATCGGGAATATGCCCTGGAAGGTTACGAATTAGATGTGGTAGATTATTTGCTTAAACCAATTTCGAACGAACGTTTTATAAAAGCCATAAGTAAATTTCTTCAAACAATAAATTCGGGTACTGCCAATCAGCAATCACAAGCGGAATCCTTGCACGAAAAGTATGTTTATATTAACGTTAATAAAAAAGTCCACAAAATACTTTTAGATGATATCCTTTATGCCGAGAGTATAAAAGATTATATTTCCATAAATACTATTTCCGGAAAAATAGTTGCCAAATCGACTATCACTGCTTTCGAAAGTCTATTGCCTCCCAATGATTTTATGCGTATCCACCGTTCGTTTATAGTTTCCCTGAATAAAATTAAAAGCTTTTCGGCACATGCAATCGAAGTTGGAAAAACGGAGCTCCCCATTGGGAGAAATTACCAACCACAGGTTTTCTCGAAACTTAAATACACGCATCTTTAGGGCTGCAACTCAACAATTTTAGGTGTACTTAAAAACAATTTGTCGACACCATTCTGCTTTATATACTTCTCAATCCCACTTCCGTCGAAATTCTTAACCTATCAGTTTCATATTTTTTAGATTTGCTTAAACACGGTATGAAGGGTATTATGTTATTTGGTAACTATTCTTAAAGTAAACAAAGGTATCAAGTCCTGACCGAACAATAAAAACCTTTCTTCCGAAAAAATATTAATCAACGTTTACGCTTACTTTTTTTTATACATTTTGATGCTTCTACTGCTACTATCCGATACCTGCAACTATTTTACTAACGGCCAAGTTAGGCAGGTATCGGTTTTATTAACAACAAATTGTGCCATCAAAATTTCTAACAAAAAGCAAATTTGTATTTTTACGGATATTCGATTTTAAAACTATCGGAAACATTAGCCTAATGAGACTTATTTTTTTCGAAAATTCGCAGTAAATTAGGCAGGCCATAAAAACGAATTCCATTACAACAAAAAATGTTTAACTAATATTAATACTGCTAACAATGAAAGAAAAAACAAGTGAAGAATTAAGCAGGCGAAAATTTCTTGGTATGTCTGCATTAGGTATTACCGGTCTTACCATTCTTCCCAGTTGGACCATGAATGGAGTTAAGATAGCTCCAAGCGACAGGGTAGTTTTAGGATTTATTGGTTTAGGCCAGCAGGCTATGTCCGATTTTGCTGGATTTGCTTCTGTTCCTGGTGTTCAGGTTGCTGCATGTTGCGATGTTGACCAAATGAAACAGCTACGTTTTAAAAAAAGGGTCGAAACCTGGCAAACCAGCAAAGCCATGGCTGCACGTTGCGATATGTACGAACGTTATGAAGAACTTTTGAACCGGAAAGATATCGATGCTATTGAAGTCGCCACACCCGACCATTGGCATGCCCTTCAAACTATTCACAGCTGTCAGGCAGGAAAAGATGTTTACGTGCAAAAACCATTAGCATTTACTATTCAGGAAGGCTTGAAAATGGTAAAAGTTGCCCGTGGAAATAAACGGATAGTGCAGGTTGGAAGTCAGCAACGCTCCAGCAAAGAGTTTCAGAAAGCAATTGAATTAGTTCAATCGGGAGCTATCGGCCATATCGAAAAAATATATTCTAAAGTAGGCGATCCTCCAAAACCGCTTGACCTTCCTGAAATGCCTGTTCCGGCTAACTTAAACTGGAATCTTTGGTTAGGTCCATTAAACGATTCTAAAATACATTATCATCCCGATCTTTGTCCTCCTATTTCACTCGAACCTGAGGAAAGAGAAAAACTTTGGGGCGCATGGCGCTGGTACCGCGAAACCGGTAATGGCTTTACGGCCGACTGGGGAGCTCATATGTTTGATATTTCCCAAGCAGCTATTGGCATGGATGGTTCAGGTCCTGCATTAATTACCCCTAAAGGATATAATGGTGCAAAATACCTTACCTTCAAATATTTGAATGGCATTGAAATGACCGAACAACCATATCTTGAGGATATGCCAAACGCACAGGGTATTAAATTTATTGGTACAAAGGGCTGGATTGAAGTTGCCCGTGGATACCTGGCTTGTTCGGACGCGACATTGGTACCAAAAGAACTGGCTGGAAGAAGGCCTAAAAATATGACCCCGGAAGAACGGAAAAAAATGTTCGAAGAAATGCAAAAAAATGCTGCAAAAGGTAGTGGAAGCTTTGAAATTAGCGCCCCTCACATGCAGAATTTTATTGATTCGGTTCGTTCACGCAAAGATACCATTGCCCCAATTGAAGTTGGTTGCAGTACAAACACTCTTTGCTGCCTGGGAAATATAGCCACTGAATTGGGCCGTCCGGTTAAATGGAATCCTGCAACCTTAAGTTTTGGAGACGATACGGAAGCTGCTTCGCACCGCTTAAACTGGTATCAGTACAAAAATCCTTATACATTGTAATAAACAATAATTATTCCGGGGTGTGGCTGCCTATCCCCGGAATTTATTTCAATTAAAAAAACTAAGACAATGGAAAATAAACGTGATTTTTTAAAAAAACTATCCTTATTAACAGTAGGTGGTGTTGTGGGATCCAGCATAGTTCCTGCGATAGCCTCCGAAAAATCGGCATCTTCTTTTTCTGCCGCCAAAAAATCAATTGGCTTGCAAATATATTCCTTAGGAAAAGAGTTAGTTGAAAATGTACCTGCCGGTATGAAAAAAATTGCCGAGATCGGATATTCTACTATTGAATTAGCTGGGTATGGCAATCGTAAAATGGGTATTTATGAGGTTGCTGATTATAAAAAAATTGTGGACGATGCCGGATTAAAAATTACAAGCTCCCATGTAAACCCTCCTGTTAGAAAGTATTCCGCCGATAATGTGGCACAAATTGACGATTTTTGGAAGAAAACAGTTGAGGACCATGTGAAACTTGGCGTTAAATTCCTTGTTCAACCCGGGATGCCATCTATCGAAAGTCAGGAAGATGCTAAACTTGTTTGCGAAGTATTTAACAAAGCTGGCGAAGTTGCCAAAAGTGCCGGTATTAAATGGGGATACCATAACCATCATATGGAATTCAAACGGGTAGTGAAAGAATCGGAAAAAACAACAACAGAAAACCAAAATCCATTCCAGCAAAAAGGAGATGTAATTTACGATTTACTGCTAAATGGTACAGACCCAGGTCTCGTATTCTTCGAAATGGATGTTTACTGGACTGTAATGGGACAAAACGATCCACTCGAATATTTCGAAAAATATCCAACCAGGTTCCCGGTTCTTCATATAAAAGACCGTTCAGTTTTAGGTAAATCGGGGATGATGAATTTCGAAAATATTTTTAACCTCGCTTATAAAAACGGGTTAAGTGAATATTATGTTGAAATTGAAAAAGTAAAAACAAACATGACACAGTTTGAAGGTGTGAAAGATTGCTTTACCTATTTAAATAATGCATCTTTCGTAAAATAGAGCTGTTAAATAATACATTAAAGAGGCTGTGTAAAAAGTCAGTTAATAATCGCATTTCGACTTCGCTCCTTGCGACAATTAACTGACTTTCAGCGATCAGAATGAGCTATTTAAAATGCTTAATCCCCTTTTTGCTCAGCCTCTTTAAAAAAGTTAAACTTCATAGAAAATGGCTTTAACCAAAATCTATGAAGTTTTTTCTTTATGCCTTTAGTGCCCATAATCGGTTTTTTTCATATCCTCAACTGATTCTTTAGTTTCGGGAACAATATTCCCTAATTAGATTAGTAGAAGAGTACAAAATGCCCCCCAGCTCAGGCATTACCAGATTCACCTTATCCTTTCAATATGACTATAGGGGCGGCTCCGATCTATATACCTCGGCTGGTGTAGGAGAATGGAAACTAAAATAGTATCGTTTTCATTGGAAAATAAATAACCGGTCATGCTTAAGCAATGCGTTAAACCATTGGTGGCAATAGGGTTACTTTTTACAATGTATTTCAATGAAGGATTATTCGATGAATAGAATCTTTCCAATGAATTCGTAATTCTGCCTTTCCAAAGCTGGGTGCATAGGGGAAAATATTTGCAGCTGGCGGGTGCGTAGATGTATCATCATCTTCAGTAGCCTCACGTTGCAGCATTAATTGACTTTCCTTTAGCCGGTGCCAATTGAGCTAAAATTCTCAGTTTTGGAATAAATCTGTCCCCCCCGCTCTGAGAGCATTTTCAGCACATTTGAATTCAATTTTTCAATTGTGTTGTTTAATGACAAAGCTTGAGTGTCCATAATTTTTATATTTTTAGTTATGGTATTATACTTCAATCATAGTGCGTATTTTTAAATTAATATGTATCAAGTTAATATTCCCTTATTAAATAAATATCTATCAATAAAATTAATAATCAGATTATTTTTTATTTATAAGGGGTTACACGCAGGTAATCATCCAATCCTCCATTATTTAATAGTATTTCAATAATTTCCTTACCCATTGGATGAAGCTCATCGCAATAAAACTGACTTGCTTCCTTCTTGAAAAAGTCGGTAAGCATGGCTGCTCCTTTGTCGTAACCATCGTTTCCAACTTCGGCTTGCTCATTTACTTTTAAAAGATAAGTAGGTAAAAATGTACCATCAATTTTAAGTGATTCAACCGAATACCCTAGCAATGGGCATCTTGATGGTTCGAGCTGATTGGGTTTAAATTTGGCAGTACCCCTTCGGGCTATATATTCACGGGCAATCCATTCGGGCATAAAGCCAACCTTATAAGCACCAATGTGCTGGTTAGGGATAAGCTTATACCGGGTTGAAGGTGTATTTATCATTTGCTCGAGTAACAGGTTTGCCTGATTTACCATTTTGCCCGTGGCAAATGGCCAGTAAGAGCCAACCCCTTCGCTCGAAAGTCCTTCTGAATCTGTTATGCTTGGGTTTGAATACCCTCTTGGAGCTACAAGCCTCCATAACCATGCAAGCGACATTGGTAATATATGCAACATGCCAACAATACCATAATTTGGGTTTTCTCTGGTAGAGGGTGGGGTACGAATACCAAAACTTCTTACATCTATTTCTACTGGCTCATCAATAGTGTTTTTCACAAACCTGCGAGGCATTATTACCCTTGGGTTTGGACATCTTTTCCCGGGCTCATCTTCGGTATGTTCCCATATTAAACAAGAAGAATCTGTATTTCCCTGAAGGTTTAAAAAAATCAGAGGCTCAGGAGGATGAATTGTTAATTTTTCCAAGTGCGGCTCAGTACCATACTCCTTTATATGGTCAACCCTTAAAAACCAACCTTGTTCCGCATCGGTTATAACCAGCCTTTTAGAATTTTGCTGTAATTTTGGATGACACAAGGCCATATCATCAGTTATTGGCTGGAGTTCGCAAGTATCGGACAGGTCAATAATTATTTTTTCTTTTGAAATAGTGTTTTGTCCAATCTGCACACGACCATCAGGTCGCCGGTGCATTTCTCCAATCATTTCGCTTTTACCTCCACCGCTTGCCCCTTCGTGCATTATTATAAATTCGTTATCGTAAGGGGTAATCAATTTAACAGTTGCACCATGCAGGGTTACCCAGCCTTCGTCTTCTCCAATGTTCAATAAAATCCCATATACGCCTTTTTTGGCGCTTGGGCCTGGATAAAGGTTAAACGAAAATAGCTCATGCATATTTTCGATACGGTTATGAACGACCACTTGTCGGCCATCAAAATGTGTATGCCTAAACGGTGGGGCAAGATATATAATCGCTTTAGGGCAAAAGCCTTTTGGTATTTCTGCTTTTGGAATAAAACCTTGCAAATCTGCCAGACCTCCGGCAAAAAAACCGGCATTGGCGGGAGCTATCAAAAGTGAAGGATACCCAAACTCATTTCCACCCGACATGAATGGCATCACTATTAATTCGGCTTGCGCGTTTAGCCAATCAAAAGTTTTGTTTCTTAACGGTTCAAAATCTTCGCTGAACCTTTCAAAATACCTTATTTTATCTGTATCTCCTTCATCTGCAATCACCATACAGTCAGGATCGCGTCTTCGCATGTACATATCGGTATAATTGACTGCAAGGCCATTTTTACATTTTGTTACAGTTGCTTCAACAACCTTACCTACGCGATCTACATCATAAGCAACTTCGAATACTTCTTTACTATCTCCCATTGCCATCGACAACAGATGGCTTCTCGATTCGGGAATAATTACCTTTTTTCTATCCAACAACTCCATGACCTCTGCCCGAAGTTGAAAAAACTCTTTCACCTCATTCATACGCAAACATTTTATTAATTATTAATTTGATGCCCTCCTTAAACGGTCATTGATGCTGATTCCAATACCAACTTCAGGGACGTACTCTGCAACAATACAATCAAAATTCATTTTATCCAGAAGAAAAAGCTTATCGTAAAGATTAAAGGCGGCTTCCGATAAATCGCCATTACTGGTAAGACTTGCTTTAGAAATTTCACTTTCCAAAGTATTGTGATTATTCGGACAGAGTGTAAGCACTACTATATCTAGTCCGTTTAATCCGGTAATGGTTCGTTTAATATTATCGCTCGCAATTAATCGGGTTTTAGGTGAATAGTGCTTCGGAGCCATTCCCGGTGCAAGAATAGAATTGTGGTCATTTTTTGTAAGCACTTTCCCCAGCACTTGCTTTATTTTATCAATACTTAAAGCCCCATGCCTTAATATAATCGGAATTTCATCCTTAAATCCAATTATTGTAGATTCTATACCTTTACTACACTGGCCACCATCAAGAATGTATTTAATTCGTTTCCCAATTTGGAAATGAACATGTTCGGCTGTTGTTGGACTAACCCTGTTAGAAAGGTTTGCACTGGGAGCAGCAAGCGGGAAATCAAGCATCGAAAGAAGCTTTAAGGTCATTTCATGCGAAGGAATACGAACAGCAACAGTATTTAATCCGGCTGTAGCTATTCCCGGAACAACATTATTCTTGGGTAAAACTAAGGTGAGCGGACCCGGCCAGAATTTCTCTGCCAGCTTTATAGCAGCTTCAGGGATTTTAGTAACCAAACTTTCGAGCTGATTAACTGACGCTATATGTAAAATTAACGGATTGCCAGGTGGACGGTTCTTTACCATATAGATTTTACTTATGGTGTCACTTTTAAGGCCATTCCCAGCTAAACCATAAACGGTTTCAGTTGGTATGGCAACCAGTTCGTCATTCCGCAATAATTCCGCAGCCTTATCTAAATTAGTACCTAATTTGGCCATTCTCAGAAAAATTTTTCCATGTATGTTTGATACCCCATTTCACGGATTATACCATTTTTCGATATTGCTTCAGATTTAACACTTTCCCGGTATTCGTCAGCCTTTCTGCGATAAGCCGGGTATTTGTTTCCAAGAATCCTTATGGCTAATACAGCGGCATTCATCGCCCCTGTTGCTCCGATAGCCACAGTTGCAACTGGTACATCTTTTGGCATCTGTACCATAGACAACAGTGAATCCATACCCCCAAGATCAGATGTCTCAATGGGTACACCAATTACCGGAATACTGGTATTGGCTGCAATAACCCCTGGCAAATGCGCTGCTTTACCAGCTGCTGCAATAATTATTTCATACCCTTTTCTCTCAATTTCTTTAATATACTTTAAAAGTTCTTCGGTACACCTGTGAGCTGAGAGAACTGAAACATGATAGGGTATCCCAGATTTTTCGAGGATATTTACCGTACCCTGCATTGTTTTAAGGTCGCTATCGCTCCCTGTAATAATCGCTACTAACATAAAATTAATTTTTTAGTTTAACATTTTTCTAATTATAATAAAGCCCAGTATAGACATTGTAAATACAACATAAAATACAGACTGGTAACCTCCTGTAAATTCTTTCGCCTTCGATGCAAGCGTAACACCTGCAATAGCCCCAAAACCATAAGCAGTAAAAAGTATTCCGTAGTTTTTAGAGGAATTCCGCCTTCCAAAAAATTGAATCACTGATATAGGAACAATAGTTAACCACCCACCAAAAACTCCCCAAACAACCGACATAGAAATAACAAACTGCAAAGAGCTTTTGGGCACTAGAGTTGCTATGGATAAGGATGTAACAATTAGGAGTAAAAAAGATACGTTCATAACTTTATGCAGCCCAGCTTTATCAATTAGTACACCAAAAATCAATCGGCCAAATCCGTTAAAAAAAGCAAACAAAGAGAGGATTATTGCTGCATCAGTGTGACTTATATCTAAAATGTGCTGTGAAAATGGACTGGAAATACTAATAGTCATTAGGCCTGAAAAAGCAACAATAAAAAAGAGTAGCCAAAGCAATATAAAACGTCTATCTTTTATTATTTCTAATTCATTTTCAACTACTGTTACTTTTGAATTAGACTGGCTATAATCAACGGGGTTTTTAAAAAACATAGCAATAGCCGGTAAAAATGTAAGAAATACTAAACCGAGTATTTTAAAAGTATTGTTAACACCATAATTTTCTATCAGAAAAGATGCAATTGGTGCTGTTAGCAATGGAGATAATCCAAAACCAAGCAGTGTTGCCCCGGTTGCAATACCTTTTGAATTAGGAAACCACCTTGAAGCCATAGCAACAGGAACACCATATAAGATACCTACCCCTATTCCTCCAATAATTCCATAAGTTAGTACAAGTTGATAAATTGAAGAGCAAAATCCTGACAACAAATAACTTAATGATAAAACAATGCTACCGGCCACAGCAACTGTTGAAGGCTTGTATTTTTCAATAAGTTTACCTGCAAATGGCATTGAAAAAGAATATAGAGCAAGAAAAACCAAAAAAGGTAGGCCAGAAAGTGCTGTAGTAATTCCCATTTCCTTTTCTAAAGGTATCCTGAAAACACTCCATGAGTATATTGTTCCCATTGAGAGCATTGATATAATCCCAAGGGTGATTATCAGAAATCGCTTAAAACTAATTCCTTTTAAGTTAAATGGCATTTAATTTTGATTAACTATATTTAATGTGATTTACTTTTTGCAAATAAATTAAATTTAATTTACTTTTGCAAATATTTATTAAATTATATTTAACTATGACAACTCTTTTAAATACCGATTTTCAATTACCCTATTTAACAGAACGTTATACCGGGAAAGTAAGAGATGTTTACACCATTGCCGATAAATATATTGTAGTGGTATGTACCGACAGGATTTCTGCATTCGACCGTGTTTTTCGTGAAGGCATTCCTCATAAAGGGGCTGTAATTAACCATATAGCTGCGGAATTTCTGCAAATGACTTCAGACATTATTCCAAACTGGTTAATTGAATCACCCGACCCAATGGTTTCAATTGGACTTAAGGCTACTCCATACCCTATTGAGTTTATAGTTCGTGGTTATTTGGCAGGCCATGCCTGGCGTTTATATAAATCGGGGGTACGAACTATTTGTAATAATACTTTACCTGATGGTCTTATTGAAAACCAGAAACTTCCTGTTCCCATTATTACCCCAACTACAAAAGCATTGGTTGGCCATGATACAGATTTAACCCATGAGGAGATTATATATAATAAATTGATTGACAAACGGGAACTTAGCTCGTTGGAATTTCATGCACTGCAATTATTTGAAAGAGGCAGTCAATATGCGAAAAGCTGTGGATTGATATTGGCTGATACTAAATATGAATTTGGCAAGATTGGAGAAAGGATATTTTTGATTGACGAGGTTCATACACCCGATTCTTCAAGATATTTTTACATTAATGATTATAATCTGAATTTTGGCCAAGATATTCCACTCAAACAACTTTCGAAGGAAATGTTTAGGCAATGGCTCATGAACAAAGGGTTTACCGGTGATGAGGGTCAGGATATGCCTGAAATAACCCCTGAAATTGCTACCGATATTTCTAATCAGTATATTGAACTTTACGAGGCACTTACTGGTAATCGTCTGATAATTGATAAGATAAACAATTTGCAACAAAGAGTATTGGCCAATATAAAGGATTCTATAAATAAGTTGGTTAATTCATAATTGATTAGTTTTGTTAAAAAAATCTGTAAATTATGAACAAGATTGGAGAAAGGATACGCAAACGGAGGGAATACCTCGAAATATCAATGAGTGTATTAGCTAAGGGTATTGGAGTGACATCGAGCATGTTGTCGCAGATCGAAAATGGAAAAGCTTTTCCATCCCTTCATTCTATTAAACATATTGCCGATTACTTAAATACATCGGTAGGAGCGCTTATTGGAGAGAATGATACGTTTGCCTCCAATCCGATAATTTCATGGGAAGATAAAAAATTTGTCAAGCGGAATGAAAACGGGGCAACGCTATATTTAATGGCACATTATAGCCCCCTCCAAACAATGGAAATTTATACAGTAGAACTGGAGAAAGATGGCAATTCGACAGGTTTGCTAGATAACAGACGAAACGGACAGGAATTCTGCTTTGTGATAAAAGGGAAAGTCTCTATAATACTTAAAGAAACTTCACATGAACTTGCTATTAATGGGAGTATTTATTTTTATTCGCATGATTTGAAATACTTTAAAAATATTACGGATGAGAGTACTTATATTTTATGGGTGCTATCTCCGTTAAAAGTATAAGTTTTAAATTTTTAGCCTTCTTTTTTAAAATGAAATCAGTTTTCGGGGTTCACGAAAAACTGATCTCATTCTCAATAAGTTTGTTTATCCGGCGAAACTACCCATAGAATATCGCTCACTCCTTTTTGCACATTCGCAATTGCATTAAGCGCTTTCGAATCAAAATATATACTATCACCTTGTTTTAGTAAATGTGTTTTCCCGGCTAAGTTTATTTCTGCTATTCCATTCAATATATGACAAAATTCCTGGGCATGTCGGGAACTTTCGGTTAATCCTTCACAATTCCCATTAACTTCAAGTCGAATCATAAAAGTTTCCATATTTTGAATAGGGCTGTAATGGGAGAGTAAGTATAACGTTGCTCCTGATTCATTCTGTTTTACAAGTTTTTTGTCACTGAATTTAACCACAGGATTTTCAGCAATTGTATCATTCTCGCCAATTAAAGCACCCACTGAAGTTGTAAGTGAGTCGGCAATACTTTTTAATGTATGTACCGAAGGAAATGCCTTGCCATTTTCAATTTGCGACAAAAGGCTTGTACTAACTCCAACGAGTTTTCCAAGACTGCTAAGAGAAAGGCTTATAGCTTCCCTTCTCTTTTTTATCCGTTCTCCCAATCTTTGCATATAGGTCAGTTTTAGTTTTTAGGCCGTCAAAAATATTTTAAATATTTAGCGTCTACAAAAGTTAAATATATTTTATCTGCTACTTTTAAGAATTAACATTGCATCCCCATAAACTCCAAACCGGTAGCCATTTTTAATAGCCATCTGGTATGCATCCATTATCAGGTTATATCCACTAAAGGCAGATGCTGCCATTAGTAATGGCGAAAAGGGCAAATGGAAATTTGTAACCAATGCGGTTGCACATTTAAAATTAAAAGGTGGATAGATAAATTTGTTGGTCCACCCTTCAAACGGCATTAATAAACCTTGAGTATTCACAGAGCTTTCAATTGCTTTAAGAGAGCTAATTCCAATTGCGCAGATATGTTTGTTATTGTGTTTTGATTTGTTCACGACAATAGTAGTCTTTTCGGAAATTTTCAAAGGTTCAGAATCCGCTCTATGCTTAGCCAAATCAAACACTTTGGGGGCTTGTATATTTCCCAGGCCAATGTGCAGGGTTATAAATCCTTTTTCAATTCCAATCACATCCATTTTTTTAAGCAATTCTCTGCTAAAATGAAGTCCTGCTCCAGGAGCAATTACGGCCCCCTCTTCTTGGGCAAATATTGTTTGGAATCGTTCAATGTCAATTTGTTCAGGTACACGGTTCAGCATAGCCGGAATAGACATTTTACCCAAGCCAAACAACTGCTGTTTATAACTTCCTTTACAACCATTTGGGAGAAACCTGATTATTCGGCCTTTCGAATAAGTATTATCCAAAACATCTGCAACAATTGGATTACAATCCCCGAAAACTATTTTATTCCCAATCCTGATTTTTCTGGCTGGTTCAATAATTACATCCCAAACCCTTTTTTCCGGGTCAAGTTCACGTATTAGTATAACTTCTACCGGGGCGCTTGTCGATTCTTTGTAACCTTGTAATTTTGCAGGATAAACCTTGGTGTTATTAAAAACAAAAGTGTCGCCATCAGTAAAGCAATTAACTATGTCTTTAAATTGAAGGTGTTTAATATCGCCAGTAGATGTATTAATTACCATCAACCTTGATTCATCCCGATTTTCAGTTGGGTATTTTGCAATTAATCCTGAGGGGAGAGAAAAATTATATTGAGACAATTTTATGTTATCGCTATAGGTTGTCATTCAAAATGTTCTTAATTTAAATTTTAGACTTTCGGCTGATTTTAGGTATTAACCTATAAAAGTTTAATTTAACTCAGTAAAGCACCCAAAAGTATTTTTAATAAATCACAAATTTAATTACAGTTAAATTATATTGCAAATATTTTAAGTGTAATTAAATTTTATTCCTTATAAAATATCTAAAACAAATTCAAAAAATATTTTATTATATGTATATCAGTATTTTAAATAATTTTTACCTGAAATTAATGCTCAATAGTATTATTAAATTGTTAAATTTTATTAAATATATTCCCATGAAATATTTCTTTTCGCTATATTTGTCCTGTGATGAAAACGATCAAGAACATATTGGCAGTAATGTTAATCTTCTTTACCATGTCTCAATTCCTGGGACATGACTTTGTGTCTTTTTACAATCACATTAAATGTCACACCGAAAACTCTTCGAACCAAAGTAATACCAATAAATTGCATTCATCGGAAACATCTGTTGAAGAAGAAATAGCTGTTGAAATTCCTGATAATACTTCCCCATCTGTTACTATTACTAAAGAAAGTTATATTTCAACAGCTTGTTTTTCCCATCATAAATTATACTATTCGATTTGGCTCCCGCCAGATATTTCTTAATTCAATTCCCCAAATACCATCTATTTTCTATAGATGCAACACTCATTAATGTTGCATGAAATTTAGAGCACAATTAAAACTGCTTAATAATATGCTGCAATCTGGGCTTTAATTGCAATTTCAATCAATATTTCTTATAAAGAATACTCTTCTCTTAGTTTATTCAATATAATAATAAGAATATACCATGTTAGTCAATGAAAAAATAAACAGCAAAATACTTATCAAAGAATTAGCACCAATGCGGGTAGCAACTTATCGGTTCATTAGCCAGGAGCCGGAAAGGGAAGCAACGCTTTACATGAAGGAACGGATTCTAAAATCAAACTTAAGATTTGACAATTTAAGAAAATTTGGTGTAGATATTCCTGTTTCTGAAACGCAACAGGAAATTGGGTTACGTGGATATGAATGTTGGATTTGCTTGCCTGATAATGTTAGAAATATTGAAGGTACATCCAATAAAACTATCCCTACTGGTAATTATGCTGTATTAAGAATTGACAACCCTTTACAATGTCCTATTGACACTATTTCAAATGGCTGGATTGAATTACATAATTGGGTAAAGATGAGTGGATACAAATCGGCTCTTCATAACCCTAACAGGTATATGCTAGAGGAATTGTTGAAAATTGAGGGCGTATTTTACTTAGACCTCTATTATCCTGTTTCTCTTTACTAATAAATATAAGAATTGAAAACTAAACTTTAAAACCATGATACCATATTTGTTGATTTTTGGTGTATTTATGCTTCTTAGCTGGTTAATCAGCAATCAGCTTAAATCGAAGTTCAAAAAATACTCCCTGATACCATTGAACAATGGGATGACCGGGTGCGATGTTGCCAAAAAAATGTTACGGGATAATAACATTACAAATGTTAGTGTAATATCTACAAGCGGACAACTTACTGACCATTATAACCCATTAACTAAAACCGTTAATCTTAGCCAGGATGTTTATTATGGGAACCATATAGCAGCAGGGGCTGTTGCGGCGCACGAATGTGGACACGCTATCCAACATGCCCATGCTTATGTGTGGCTAAAGATGCGTTCAGCCTTAGTGCCAGTTGTCAGTTTTGCATCAAACTGGATACAATGGGTTTTACTTGGTGGAGTATTATTAATTAATGTTTTCCCACAGCTTTTATTAGTTGGCATTCTTTTGTTTGCTGTTACTACCATATTCAGTTCTATAACCTTGCCGGTAGAAATAAATGCAAGTAACCGGGCAATTTCATGGTTAATCAAATCAGGGGTTGCGTCTTATCTCACTATTCCTAAAGCCCAGGATGCCCTGAAATGGGCTGCATACACATATGTTGTGGCTGCATTGGGTTCATTAGCCACATTGTTGTATTACATCATGATTTATTTAGGAAGAAGGGAATAAAGTAATAATAAACAGAATTATATAGTTTAATAAAATTAATAAATAGGTTATGGACTTACTAGATTTTTCAAACCACTCAATAAAAAAGGACAACATTGAATATTTTGTTCAACTTGTTCGAATAGCTATGGCCGATGACATTTTAAGCAATAACGAAAATGAATTGTTACACCGGATTGGCAAAAAAATTGGCTTTACAGACCCAGAAATTGACAATTTTATTAATACAGCAGGTAAAGCAAATTTCATTCCTCCGTATGAGCTTTCACAACGTTTTGGGCAGGTATACAATATCGTAAAGATGACATTGGCCGATGGGATTATTGATAAAAACGAAATACGTTTAGCAAATAGCTTTGCTGCTAATTCAGGGTTTAAAGAAACTGAAATTCCTAATTTGTTGGTTTTGCTAATTAATGGTATCAAGCAAGGCATTGACGAAGAAGATCTTTTTGAAACTTATAAAATGGCAAAGAAATCATAATAACTTGTATTTCGAGTCGAAGGTATGCTTAATTAATACTTCCATGCGAATAAATCAATGCTCAGGTATGCTAATTTCCTGTCCTTTAGTGTACCCCTTGGCTAAATTGAATTATTGCAGCATGGAAGTTTACCAAAAATATTTAATAAATTTGAATGAAGAACTGGTTTAAAAGAATACAATCATGGGCTTTTCAATGGGCAAACACGAAATGGGGAGCATGGGCTTTGTTTATTTGCGCTTTTGCCGATGCCTCCTTTTTACCCTTGCCAACTCCAATGTTTTTTCTGGCTTTAGTATTACTAAATACTTCAAAAGCATACAAATATGCTCTGTTCGGAACATTCGGAACACTATTGGGCGCTGTTGCAGGTTATTCTATAGGTCATTTTGCATGGCTTAATTCAAGTGGTGAATTTACACGGCTTGCTCAATTTTTAATAAACAACATTCCTGGTTTTTCAGAAATTGTTTACAATCAAATTCAAAACCAGTTTGCAAAGTGGGACTTTTGGATTTTGTTTATAGCAGCCTTTATTCCAGTTCCATATAAAATATTTTCAATTTCTTCGGGCGTTTTTGATATTAATATTTTTATGTTCTGCATTGCCACTCTGATAAGTCAGGGAATTAGATATTACTTGTTCGCCATGTTGATTGTAAAACTTGGTCCGGAAGTAAAAAAACTACTTGAATTTAAATTAAAACCAATTGCCATTATAACCACAGTTTGTCTGGCAATAATAGTAGTAGTAGTTAAGGTCTTTTAAATATGAATTGGGAATTAATAGAAATGCATTAAGATGGAGAGTAAAAAAAAGGAATTGGGGAATTGGCACGCAATTGAATACGCTGAAGTGTTTAAGTTAATTAGCAGTTCTCAAAATGGGCTTAACTCAACTGAAGCAAAAAATCGGTTGTTAAAATTCGGGGAAAACCAGATAACCAGAAAAAGGGGCGATAGTGCATTAAAATTATTATGGAGGCAAATTAATAATCCCCTTATATGGGTTCTTATTGGCTCCAGTACATTAGCAACATTATTGGGCAAAATTACCGATGGCTTGGTAGTACTTTCAGTTGTTGCAGTCAATACTGTAATTGGCTTTATTCAGGAATTCAAAGCAGGAAAAGCTATTGAAGCTCTTAGCGATATGGTTCCTGAAAATGCCACTGTTTTGAGGGATAAACAGTACAAAACAATTCCAGTATCAGAACTTGTTCCCGGAGACATTGTACAATTAGCAGCTGGCGACCGCGTACCTGCCGACATGAGACTTATTCATCAAAAAAACCTTTTGGTGGAGGAAGCTGCGCTCACAGGAGAATCATTACCTGCACAAAAATCAACTGATCCGGTTCATAACGAAGCAGTAATTGGCGACAGAAAATGTATGATTTATAGCGGAACATTGGTGTCGTCAGGAACAGCTACAGCAGTTGTTGTTACTACCGGTATGTTAACTGAGCTTGGCAAAATATCAGATATGCTCAGCCAGGCAACCGACCTGGAAACTCCATTAACCAAAAAGCTGGCAACCATAGGTAAATATTTAACCATAGGAATTATTGCAATTACTTTGGTAATAATGGTAATTGGCACAATTCGAGCCACCAGCCAGGGTATTTTGTTAGGGCCAGCTTTAAAAGACAGTTTGATTTTTGCCATAGCATTGGCTGTGGGTGCAATCCCCGAAGGTCTTCCTGCCGTTGTAACAATTGCACTGGCAATTGGTGTGCAACGCATGGCGAAACGGAAGGCCATTATTCGTAAACTTCCTGCTGTAGAGACATTAGGGAGTACAACGGTTATTTGCTCTGATAAAACCGGTACTCTTACCCGAAACGAAATGACGGTAAATGAACTCTGGACATCGCAACATCATTTGCTATTAACAGGTGTGGGGTATAACCCTTTGGGCGTTTTTATGTTAAATGGTCAGGAATTGAAGGTCTTGCCAGAAGTTATTGATCTGCTTCTAAAAAACGGAGTATTGTGCAGCGATGCAAATATAAAACCGGAAGGCGTAAATTATAGCATTACCGGAGATCCCACAGAAGTTGCCCTTATAGTGGCAGCAGCTAAAGCTGGAATCGTTGCCGACGAACTACGCCAAAAGTATCCCAGAAAAGATGCCATCCCTTTTGATTCGGAGCTGCAATATATGGCAACACTGATTGAAAATACAAATCACCAAATCATCCTCAAGGGAGCGCCCGAAGTGATAATGAAACGATGTTCGGTACATTTTGGAGGATTTCCATTGGACACTCAACAAATAGTCGCCCAAATTGAACGACTAGGTGGTAAAGGGATGCGTGTATTGGCAGTTGCTCAAAAGGACTTTTACACGCCAGGTAAATTTGAGTTAACGGATATTGATGTTCAGAGTGGCTTTCAATTTATTGGCCTTTTTGGTATGATTGACCCTCCACGGTCAGAGGCAATCGAAGCCATTAAAGCTTGTCATAATGCCGGCATTGTTGTTAAAATGATTACTGGAGACCATAGGGCTACAGCCAGGTCCATTGGAATGGATCTGGGATTATCGGCTACTGGTGACGTTGTTACGGGAATTGAACTTTCGAAAATGGACGACGACACATTGACAAAAACTGTAAAAAGCATAAACATCTTTGCCCGTGTTGCCCCGGAACATAAACTCAGACTGGTAAAAGCATTACAGCAGAGTAATCAAATTGTTGCCATGACAGGTGATGGAGTAAATGATGCCCCTTCCCTTAAGCAATCAAATATTGGTGTGGCAATGGGCATTACCGGAACATCAGTTTCAAAAGAATCGGCCGACATTGTACTTGCAGACGATAACTTTTCAAGCATCAGTGCCGCAGTGGAAGAAGGCAGGCGGGTGTATGACAACCTCCTAAAATCGCTAGCTTTTCTACTACCCACTAATTTAGGGTTGGCATTCATTCTAATTTATGGTATCATGTTTTTCCCTTTTAATCCTTTAACAAAGGAATTGCTGTTACCAATGTTGCCCACACAACTGCTTTGGATAAACCTTGCAGCTGCCATAGCGCTGGCATTGCCTTTGGCATACGAAGTGAAAGAATTGAAAGTAATGAAGAGGCCTCCTAGAAAGCCTGACGAACCTCTTTTTAACAGTTTTATTACGTTTCGCGTGTTCTTTGTGTCAATACTTATGACAGCCGGAACAATCGTACTTTTTAACTGGGAATACTCGAAATCCCTTTCTGATGGTTTTTCGGCAGAAAATGCCCTTTCAAAATCACAAACAATAGCGGTCACATTTGTAATAATGTTTCAAATTTTTTACATGATAAATTGCCGGTCACTTAAAGATTCTGTTTTCAAAATTGGCATCTTCAGTAATAAAACAGTTTTTGTTGGGATTGCACTAATACTCGCATTGCAGGCATTGTTCATTTACTCTCCTTTTATGCAAAAAGTGTTCGGTACAACATCGCTTGATATGCGGGGGATTCTGATTGCGGTTTTTTCGGGATTTTTGGTTTTCCCAATAATAGGATTTGAAAAATGGATTGTAAAGAAGTTCAATTCTAAAGTATAAGTTTTAAAAAATACTGTTCTATATCATTCAATAATAAACCATTAAAAAATAAAATTATGAACTGTCCACAATGTAATGTTACATTAGTAATGTCCGACAGACAGGGCATTGAAATAGACTATTGCCCCAAATGCAGAGGTATCTGGCTCGATCGGGGTGAACTGGATAAAATATTAGAACGTTCTGGCATGTCACAGGGTCAGCCAAATTTCAACCCACATAACGATATGCATGTTAGCCATGATTATAAGTATGGAGACCATAAGCACCATGACTATAATAAGCATAGAAAAAAGAGTTGGCTAAATGAACTTTTCGACTAATTTGGTTAGAGTTGGTTTACTGGTTGGTTAGGGTGCCCTCTGCAAGCAAATGCGTTTCAGCTTGTGGAGGGCTTTAACTAATAATTAAATAATAACTGAGCAATGGCAATAATTTCTTTAAAAAACATCCTGTTAACGGTCAACTTGGCTTTCATTGTATTAACCTTAATTTTTATAATGGGTTCAATACTATCATTTTTCTACATTCTATCATTTCTTTTGAGAAAAAGAAGAAAATCTATAGGCTGCAATTAGGTTTAGCTTAGCTAATATTAATTTGTAAGTTTGTATGAACTTATTTGATAGTTTTTAATGAAATCTAAAATAACCCAACAGTCGTCCCTTACACGTTTTGCATGGCTTTCTATCGCAGCAGCCCTTCTAACAATAACGTTAAAAACAGTAGCATACTTTCTAACAAATTCAGTTGGACTGCTTTCTGATGCAATGGAATCGTGTATAAATCTTGCCGGAGCATTAATGGCACTTGCTATGTTGATTATCGCAGCTCGTCCGGCAGACGATGATCATAACTATGGCCACAGCAAGGCTGAATACTTTTCCAGTGGTGTAGAAGGAATACTGATACTCATTGCGGCCATCTTTATAGGTATAGCATCAGTACAACGGTTTCTTGACCCCAAGCCAATCGAACAGATAGGCATTGGCCTTATAGTCTCGGTAATTGCCTCGTTAATTAACCTGGCTGTTTCGCTTGTTTTATTTAAAGCTGGTAAGAAGTACAATTCAATCACACTGGAGGCTGATGCAAAGCACCTGATGACCGATGTATGGACTTCGGCAGGGGTAGTTGTTGGAGTTGGTGCTGTAGCTTTAACCGGTTGGGACCGTCTCGACCCTATTGTAGCTTTCGTTGTTGCTTGCAATATTGTATGGTCAGGATTTTCAATTGTTAAAAAATCGGTAGCTGGCCTTATGGACAAGGCATTATCTGCTGAAGAGCAAGATTCTTTGCTCAAAGTACTGGAACCGTATAAAAAAAACGGTATAGAATTTCATGCACTTCTTACCAGAGAAGCTGGAGCAAAGAAATTTGTTTCCTTTCATGTTCTTGTACCTGGAAATTGGAGTGTCCAAAAAGGACATCAACTACTGGAGCAAATTGAGGGTGAACTTCGAAATATATTGCCAACCGTCATTGTTACAACACATTTAGAACCCTTAGAAGACCCTATTTCTTATAGTGATATTAATTTAGAACGAGATTCAATAGAACCAGGAATTAATAAATAAATTTACCAATCAAAAATACCCATCCTTTCACCAAACCTGCCACTGGCCATGGCATTGCCGTTTTGAATCTCAATTATCAGATCCACAGTGAAAGCAAGGTCCTGTTTGCCCTGAAAATTACTTTCTTTAGTAGTGTGAAAGTTAAAAACGATAGTAATTTTGGATCTTTCTTTCGAAGCCTGGTTAATATATAAAAGTTTAAAAATCTCCTTTCTGTATGAGTTGAATCGCATCTAACCTTATTCGGGCATCTCTAATGAGGGCGGCAAGTCTTTTTTGCTCTTCAAGGGCAATTTGAATTTCATCTGGTCGAATGTGGTTATTTTTTTTCTGTAGCGATTTAAGCCGATCGATTTCATGATCCAGCGTACGGCTCATCCGTTGGAGTCCATTTGAGATTTCTTTTGCCCCACGCGTTTCGGCAATTTTAGTGGCGGCGGAGATCATACTCGGAAGAATATCTTCCATCAAGGACTGATTATGTATCAGGTCGTCCATTTGTCCGGGTATTAAATGCTTATTAAAAACCGCTACCGGATATTTATCTGTTACCTCATTACCGGTGTGGTCAACCACCACTCTCAATGGAGTATTGGGTAGAAACCGATCAACATAAATACTTTGAGTACCCGCAGTTTCAAGAACAAAGAGTAACTCCAGAAGAATGGCAGGGGCTCCTGATCCCCGGAGTATTCCGAAACTGGCGCTTCCAGTTCCCAAACTTAAAACCATGTCGATTGCTCCTGTAGCCATTGGGTGATCCCAACTGATGAAACTAACATCTTCCCTTCCAAGAGCGCATTTTCGATCGAATGTAACTGAAATACCCTCATCCGGGATGGATGGAAATACTTCGTTGTCTGTTGGAGGACGATGTAATAAATAGGTTCGGGGAGAAAGGTCTTCCATTTCAATGCCAAAATGCTCAAATACTTTGATCATATATGTTTCCAGACTCATATCAAGATCTTCGGCCTGGATCTTTTCTATTAATTTTTCGGCAACTTTAGGGCGAAAGGAATTCATTTCGAGCAATCTATCCCGCCCGTTTGCAAGAGTTGCCTTAAGTTCCTGATAAAAAATTGCCGTGTCGGCGATTAATGATTCTAGTTGCCCTTCTGTATTTGGCGATGAAAGGGTTAAGGAGATTTTCAGCAACCTATCTCCAAATAAATGTTCCAATTTATTTCCACCTTCCAGGTTTTCCTCAAATGCATTTAATCCCTCGTGAAACCACCTTACAAGAACTTCCTGTGGGCTTCCTGTGAGGTAAGGAACATGAATGTGTATATCTTCGCTCTGACCAATCCTATCGAGACGCCCGATTCGCTGTTCCAATAAATCCGGATGAAAAGGCAAGTCAAATAGAATAAGATGGTGAGCAAATTGAAAATTTCTTCCCTCACTTCCAATTTCTGAGCAGAGAAGTAATCGGGCACCACCGGATTCTGCGAACCAGGCTGCATTTCTATCGCGCTGCACAATTGTGAGGTCCTCATGAAAAACAGCGACTTTCAGATTTAGCCGCTTACTTAAAGCCATTTCTAAAGCGAGTACCTTTTCCTTAGTTCTGCAAATAAGCAGTACTTTGGCTGGTTGGAGTTTTTTCATTGCCTTTACAAGCCATTCAACTCTCGGGTCGCCAGTGAACCAAAATTGCGTCTGAGTTATAGAATCCGCCGACGTGTCCATATCAGCAGAATACTCTTCCGACATGCGCTTTATCCATAGGTCATGCTCGTATGGTGCCTTTATGGAAATTAAGTGAGCCTTTCGCTTTGGAAACCCTTTCATCGCCGATCGGGTATTTCGGAATACAACCCGGCCAGGACCATGCTGGTCAAGCAAATCCTCAATAAGATTATTTCGCAATGCATCCCCTCCTTCAGCTATCGAGGCTATCCTTTCCCTACCAAAAATCGATTCCAGTAATCTTTTTTCTTTTGCTTGTAAGGGTTTACCTGAAGACAAGTTTCCTACAAGAGTAGCGATCTCTTTATGGTCATGGGGCTCGTTTTTGAAAGCACTAAAGTCAGCGTATCTTTCCGGATCCAATAACCGAAGCCGAGCGAAATGGCTTTCTACCCCCAATTGTTCCGGGGTAGCGGTGAGGAGAAGCAATCCTTTGGCCACCTTACTCAATAGTTCAACAACACCATACTCTGGACTCACTTTATCAACCAACCATTCCAGATGGTGCGCCTCATCCACAACGAGCATGTCCCAACTGGCTGAGAGGGCTTGCCGGGCACGAATTTCTGAATTGGCCAAAAAAGAAGTACTGCTAAGGACGAGTTGATTGTCCAAAAAGGGGTTTCCATCCGGGGCACTGCTTTCTATTGCGGCACAGCGCTTTTCGTCAAAAATATGAAACCACAAATTAAATCGCCGTAATAGTTCAACAAACCATTGATGAACAAGCGATTCCGGAACGAGAATTAATACTCTTGAAATCCGCCTGCTCAAAAGTAAGCGATGCAAAATTAAGCAAGCCTCTATCGTTTTTCCAAGGCCTACCTGGTCTGAAAGTAATACGCGGGGAGCATACCGCGCACTCACCTCATGCGCAATGTAAAGTTGATGAGGAATAAGATCGATTCGGCCACCAACAAATCCATTTACAGGAGAAATTTTTCGATTATGATCTAGCTCAAGTGCTCTTCTGCGTAGAGCAAATATTTCCGGTGTGTCCACATCTCCCATGCAAAGTCTGTCATCTACACCGTGTTTAACAGATACATCCCCAAGGTCGGACTCAGACAAGACCCTGCCTTGCCCATAATAAATGTATAAGTTGCCTTCGTATTGAACCCGTTCAATTAGCAATGGTCGTTTAATGGAGTCCATAACTGTATCCCCTGGTTTGAAAACCACTCTGCGTATGGGAGCGTTTTCCATCGAATATAATCGCGACTCACCGGATATCGGAAAATGTAGCTTTACCCGACCTTTCGTGACCTCTGTTACAATCCCCACTCCAAGTTCAGGCTCCCCCTCACTGGTCCATCTTTGTTCAGGAAAGAAAATTCCCATATAGCATTTCGTATTTGTTCTACCTTGCAAGATTAATTAAAATCTTTAAAACATTGGTGTTAATAAAAACAGGCGAATTATAATACTAAAAAATAAATAGACCATCATCGACACTTTTTTTCCAAAATTTATAGTTTTAAACATTAATTAATATAATCTCATTCGTGTATCATCGAATATATTAAGAGGAGATTACTGGGATTACATAATGAAACACCAAAAATAGCTCACACAAAAATCCCAATAAATGCTGGCTTTTTCATAAAAGCAAATTATTTTCAAGAACTATGGAAATCATTCCAAGAGAGTATTGAATAGATAGATATTCAGCAAAATAATCTTATTGAATTTTCGGTCTTTTATCAAGTGCCAAGCTTATTCAATGATACCGAAGGCAATAGTAACTATTAAACCGATAGTAATATCATAAAACATCCATGTTAAGTAGCCCAACGCACAAGGGTATGACTTTCGCGGATCGGGACTATCCGGATTTCATGTGACAATAATCTAATAATCAAAAAGAATAAACATAAAATTAGAAAGATGAAGCAAAACACTCAATTACTTTATTTTTACGGCCAAAACGAAAACGCTATCCGGATACAGATACGGTGTAAATTATCTCCCAATTATAAATGACCGTATTTCAATGAAAAACAGAAACAAAAAAACGTTTTACACTATTGCTTGTTTAGTAAGGCTGCATTTACTGAGTACCTAAATATTAAATAGTTACTAAAAAACTCAAAACGATTTTATGATATGTATTTCAAAACAGTCGATTACAGCAACAGTTTGTTTCCTAGGTCAGAAGAAAATACATGGGGCTTTATTTTACAAGTTTAAAATTAATTGCAGATTATCAATAAATTAAATCACTACTGAACGAGGAAAAAAACAATAAAAAGAGGGGTTAGTCCCCGAAGGTTTCACCCCATGTTGTATGTTTGTTTTGCGAAAAAACCTACAACAATGGATAAAAATACAGAAATTAAATTT
>Ga0316608_1000179_pt1 | contig 34019 bp, 24 predicted proteins | sample MIS2016152B_MG_FD_207673 | JGI IMG/M metagenome (GOLD analysis project Ga0316608, IMG submission 207673) | Microbial mat bacterial communities from Middle Island sinkhole, Lake Huron, Michigan, United States - MIS.2016.152B | ecosystem: Environmental > Aquatic > Freshwater > Lake > Sediment... | reverse complement strand
TTTATATGAAACTTTTTTATACGAAAATATAATTAAAAATATTAAAATATTGTTACTTTATGTTAATTTTATTTGGCTAACTCAATTTTTCCATCTTATTTTTACTTTAGGGACGCACACTAATTATATTTTTTACAAAAAATCTCAAATACCAAAACTCTCGAAAATTTTCAGTTCGATAACTTTCGAGTGCTTGCAAAACAACCTCAAATACTTACTATACAGTCCACAATATTAAATTTAAGTTTTCACACTACCAGTCTAAGCAAACAAACTTATAACCTCTTTCAAGAAAGTATTAGTTTTCTTACTGTCTATTTCCCGAATACCTATATTCACAACCTTAATGTTTATCTTAATGTCCTAAATACCTATATTCACAACCTTAATGTTTATCTTAATGTCCTGAATACCTATATTCACAACCTTGATATTAATCTTAACTTCCTGAATACCTATATTCACAACCTTAATGTTTATCTTAACGCCCTGAATACCTATATTCACAACCTTTATGTTTTACTTAACTTCCTGAATACCTACATTCACAATCTGGATGTTTATATTAACATCCGATTTCTCGGATGTCTATATGGAATCCAAGGATGCTTACAAATAATGGTCGGATGCTCACAAATAATGGTCGGATGCCTACAAATAATGGTCGGATGCTCACAAATAATGGTCGGATGCTCATAAATAATGGTCGGATGTCTACAAATAATGGTAGGATGTCTATTTGAGAAAGTAGGATATAAAGAATGACAAACATTAGCTATAATTATGTATAATTTATAGCAAAAGTATAAAGATTTTCACAAAAAGTGTAATAATTAATACACAACGCAATACAAAATAACATGACAAATATCATGTAAATGCTATAAAATTGATACAAAATGTGTTAAAAATGCACTTTTTTTGCATTTTTCGAAAAAAAATTGCAAAAACATTTGGAAGTTAATGAAATATGTATTTATCTTTGTCGCGTCAAAATTACTTAATGACAAGTTAAATATTAAAATTTGTATATAATATAAAAGTATAAGTAGTTTTGAAAACGTTCTTTGAAAAAAAAAAATAAATTAATAAAAAGAAAAAAAATGTACGTCATTGCGAGGCGATAGCCGAAGCAATCCGTTAATGTTTTACTACCGTTGAAGAATTTACATCATCAATAATTTTCAATGGATTACTTCGGGCAGAAAAAGCCCTCGTAATGACGTGGTAAATACAAACAGATTACTTCGGGCAGAAAAAGCCCTCGTAATGACGTGGTAATTTGATACTAAAAATAAAAATAGAACCCGCAAATAATTAATTAAATATAAATTAATCTGGTTGGGGTTGGACGAAAATTGAAGTGTTTGAAAAAATTATTCTAAATTATTGAATGAAAAAGTAGATAACTAAAATAAACAATAAAACAAACGTCTTTAATTTTAGCGGGTTCCGTCCGATTACAATCAAACAAAATTTTTTAAAATGAAATTAAAAAATGTTAACAAAAACGGTTATAGCTTTACCGTAGCAGAATTGATAATTAAAGCTAATATTATGAGAAGTTTATTTAGAAGAGACGAGCAAAAATTTGCTCTTCTAGGCGTTAAAGCCGAAGATTTAATGAGTTACGAACAAAAAATTACCGAACTCGAACGTCTTCCTTCTGATTTAGAAATGGAAACTTTTAAAATGACAGCAACTCAGTCGAAACGAAATTTGGCTGATAGTTTAAAAGCTGATATTAAAAGGTTAAGTTTCATGGCAAAACTAGTTTATCAGGTTGATAATCTTAAATTAAGACCATATTTTATTGAAGCTCCAAGTGAGTTAACAGATATGGAATTATCGTATCATTCGGATATTCTTGCACGTACATCTAAAAGAAACATTGCCGATTTTGTAAGCGTAAATCTTACAGAGGCAGATTGCGACGAAATTATTGCAAGACAAGTTGCTTTTAAAGAAAGTTTTATAGATGTTAACGAACAGGTTGTATTGCGTGATAGTGCCACAGAAAATCGTTGGTTAGTTGCTAACGAAGTTTACAAGCAAATGGCTCAATACTGCGAAATTGGGAAGTTTATCTGGGAAAGTGTAAGCGAAGCGTCATATAACGACTACGTTCTGTATCCAAATTCTTCATCTTCTACTTCTAATAGTGCTGATGACGAAACTCCCGAAGTTATTGTAGATGATACGCAGGGTGATGGTTCTATTCCGTTTAACGGATAGTCTGAAAAAAAGCGGGGTGATTAATTTCACTCCGCTTTTTTTTTGTACTAGGTAGTTAGGTATAGGGTTGTTAGGTCGTTAGGTCGTTAGGTCGTTAGGTCGTTAGGCTGTTGGATTGTTAGGTCATTAGGTTGTTGGGTTTTTGGGTTGTTAGGTCGTTAGGTTGTTGGATTGTTAGGTTGTTAGGTAGTTAGGTTGATAGGTTGTTAGGTTGTTGGATTGTTAGGTTGTTAGGTTGTTGGGTTGTTGGGTTGTTAGGTTGTTGAGTTGTTAGGTTGTTGGATTTTTGGGTTGTTAGGTATAGGTATTAGGTTTTGGTTTTTTTGGAGTTAGATAAAAGGGATTGATGATTGAATTAGCATTATAAGTAATCAGAACTGAAGTTTTAGAAAAATTAACTAACTTCTATATAATCAGTTTTTTTTTTGCAAAAAAAGCTCTATATTTGTTTCGTAAAATAAACAAAGATGAATTCAGAAACAATAGATAACGTAGCTACAATAACGCTATTAGAAAATAATATTCTGAAAATAAAGTTTTTAAAAGGTTCTTCAATTGATGTAAAAGAATCAGAAACTATAATTGAATTATCTTCAAAAATAGCTAATAATAAACTACATGCCAACTTAGTTGATACATCAGAAATGATGTTTATGTCTAGAATGGCAAGAGCAAATTTTGCAAAACAAGACAAATCAGATGTAGTAGCAATTGCAGTAGTTATAAATTCAAAAATGCAGTCGATTCTAGGAAATATGTACTTATCAATAAACAAACCTGTTATAACAACAAAGCTTTTCGATAACTACACTGATGCAGAAAACTGGCTCGAAACCAAATTTTCAGAAAAAGAATTAAATTAACGATTATGAAAAAATATTCTATATTAATATTCATAATATTAGTTGTTTTAATATCGTGTAAAACATTAATAAAAACAGCTCCCGAAGAACAAACAACAATAATACAAACCGAAACGCGCGGCGATTACAGAGTAATGTTTTATAATTGCGAAAATTTATTTGATATTTACGACGATACAACAAAAATGGACGATGAATTTTTGCCCGATGGAGAAAAATATTGGAACTACACAAAGTATAAAGAAAAACTGGCAAATATTTCAAAAGTAATAACAGCAATCGGCGGTTGGGACCCACCCGAAATTATTGGACTATGCGAAGTCGAAAACATGGCTGTACTTAACGACCTTGTTACTATTTCGGCTTTACAAAAACATGAATACAAAATAATACATAAAGAATCTCCCGATAGTCGCGGAATTGATGTAGCTTTTCTATATCTGAAAAAAAAGTTTACACCAATTAACTACGTTGCTATACCAATTGTTTTTCCAAAGGATTTGGGCGGTAAATCAACCAGAGATATTCTTTATATTAAAGGATATACAAGCCATAAAGATACAATGCACATTTTTGTAAACCACTGGCCCTCACGCTGGGGTGGACAAATGGAAACCGAAGACAAACGAATGTTTGTAGCCGGTGTTTTACGGACAGTGGTTGATTCTATTTTTACAGAAAATAAAAATGCAAATATTCTTATAATGGGCGATTTAAACGATTATTCAACCGACAGAAGTATGGTCGAATGTTTAAAGGCAAATAACGAATATACTGATATTGTGCCTAATGATTTGTATAATATGTCGCATTACATTCACGAAAAATATGGAGCATGGTCTCACAAGCACGAGGGTGAAGGTGATATTTTAGACCAGATGATAGTTTCGGGCACAATGTTAAATCCAGAAAATTCGATAAATACAACTCTCGAAAATGCACATACTTACGATGCCCCATTTCTACTAACAGAAGATGTAAATTATGTAGGATATCAACCTTTCAGAACATATATTGGTTATAAATTCAATGGAGGTTTCAGCGACCATCTACCGGTTTATTTAGATTTATTTTTCAAGAAATAGAATGAGTAACAAGTATGGAATAATTATTAATGAGAAAATTAATATTATACATTGCTCAAACCATCGACGGTTTCATTGCAACACGTGAAGGAAGTGTAGAATGGTTAAACGAGCCAGATAATCCGAACGCAGATATAAATGCTTACGGATATATGGATTTCTATAATTCAATTGATACCACATTGATAGGATACAATACCTATAACGTAATACTAAACTTTGGAATTCCATTTCCGTATCCGGATAAAAAAAATTATGTTTTCAGTAAAAATCATAGTAAACTTGATGATAATCCTGTTGAGTTTATTTCATCAGATATTGTTGAATTTGTTGCAAATTTAAAAGAGGAAAAAGGAAAAAACATTTGGCTAATTGGTGGCGGTCAAATAAACAAAATATTATTAAATGCAAACTTGATAGATGAAATTATTTTAGGAATAAAACCGGTTGTAATTGGTCAGGGAATAAAATTATTTGCTGATAATGATAATTTTAGCAAATTTAAAATTAGTGAAGTAAATTTCTTTGATAAAACTTTTATGCAAATAAAAATGATTAATTAATGCGAATTAAGGGTTAAAAATAAAAAAAGAGGTTGTCATGTTGGAAACAACTTGTGGATTTTAAATAAGCAAGTTATAAATGTAAAGATGAAAAACAGAAAACTTTATTTTTTTCATATTTACAACTTTGAGTTCTTCTCTTTTTTCCACAAGTTCGTTCTACGATGACATACAAGGTTTTATTTTCATTTATTAACTTCAACCCTTAATTCAAATAAGTAACAAACAGATAATAAGCCCTCAATATATAAAATGTGATAATTACTTGTTTCGGAAATTGAAATGATATTTTGTACAAAAATTAACAAATTTGAAAAATAGAAACGAACCTGCGGAAAATCAGACAACTATGCAGAATTGTTCTCTGTTAGTATCATTTATTGAATAATATACTAATATGTTTAAATAATTTATAATTGAACACAAAGACACGGAGACACAAAGTATTTTAATTTAGTGTCTTAGTGCCTTCGTGTTTAAAATAAACTCCAAATTATTCAAGCAATTTAGTATATACTAATTCTAATAATTGAGTAAAAATAAAACAATTGCAATATAAGTAATGAGACAATTTGAAAATTAGATAATTTGAAAATATTTAATTCAAATTCAATAAATTACAAAATTTGAATATACAAATATATTTGTCTGGTTACTTAATTTGTTAGTTGCTATAAAAAATTGATGAAAATAATTTAATATTTGTTTACAAATACTTACATTTGAATGAAAGGTAAAAAATCAAACAATTTTCTGAAAATTAAATCATTAATGTGCAATAATAAAATATAAATCTAAACGTTTAGAAAAACATACTAAACTTAAATAAAAAAATATGAAAAAATTAGTCATATCAGTAGTAGTATTTATGATTATTACATTATTTTCAAATACTACCAAAAGTCAGAATTATTTCGAAGTTTACAATCATACAGGAATAACAATCTCAGAAGTTTATTTTTATTCGCATTTAAGTAATAGTTGGACATATAATCAAGCTTATGAAGCATTATATGATGAAACCAGCATAACGGCAAGCATTGATACTTACTCCTCTTTTGATTGTACTTTTAATGTAAACTGTGTTTATTATTATTATGATAGTTCCGGAATTGAACAAAAAGCATGGTTTAATTTAACTGATGTTGATATTTGTACATACAATAGTATAAATTTGTATATGGATAGTGAAGACGGATCGTATTACTTTACTTATTAGTTCAGTCCTATTTTAAGTTTCAGAAAAAAAAAACATATTGAACTTAAGACGTTGTTTAAAATTTATATATTATGTTAATTGTTATAAATTTAACTCTAAAATGTCATTTCATGAAATCTCATTGATGTAATTATAAATGTAAAAAATTTAAAATAAGTATATCTGAAAAAAGAATTTGGTTTTTAGATTTACTTTGTTTAAAATCAGTACGTACATCTAGTAGATTTACTCCTAAAGTCGTGAAAAAGTTCATGAAATGACATTTTGTTGGAATTTTTTTAAGTAAAAATAAAAACTTAACAAAGCATTAAAAAAAATAGAATAATATTTTTATTAAAAAATTTTAAACAACTTCTAAGAACTTTATAAATACAAAATTTAATACAGTTGTTTGATTCATTTAACTTAATACAAAACAGTTATTAATATCCAAGCCATTTAGCAACAGTAATAGCTGAAAATTAAACAATCTAATCTTAGTTGCGAAATGAAAAATTTCGCAACTTTTTTTTTACTCTAATTATTAGAAAACAATGTAAATTTCTGTAAATTTGTAAAATTAAATATTAGAATTTATGGAACCTGAATTAACAAAACAGGATATCTTAGAATTGTTTGCCAGACAATCGAAAGAGTTTCACGAAAAACTTTTAGAAACAGACAGACGAATAGAAAAAAGCCAAATGGATGTGAATAAAAAAATTGGCGAACTTGCGGGAACTTGGGGCAAATTTGTTGCTGAAATGGTAAAACCCAAAATTGTTGAACTATTTAAAGAAAAAGGAATTGAAATAGAAACAATGGCACAATCTATTAAAGGTTTCAAAGATGGAAAAGAATATTATGAAATTGATTTACTGTTAGTAAATACAAATGTAGCAGTTGTAGTTGAGATAAAAAGTTCACTTTCGGTTGAAGATATAAATGAACATTTGGAACGATTGGAAAAAATAAAAAAAATAGCCCCTAAAATATTTAATTTGAGTGGTTTCACAATTTACGGAGCAGTTGCCGGAATGATTGTGGAAGGTGAAGCAGATAAATACGCTTACAAAAAAGGATTATTTGTATTACGTCAAAAAGGCAACATTGTTGAAATAGTAAATGATTTCAAATTCAAACCAAAAGAATGGAAAGTTGAATATTAAAAATTGATTTGTAACTTTGCGTCTTTGCGGTGCATATTAATCTGTAAATATTTTTTAATACTAATATGAACAAAACTATGATTATAAGATTTCTATTATTTTTTATTGTAACCTTAACTGTAATTTTTTTTGCACATCTATTTATTTATAAAGCACATATCAAATTTATTGAAATAGAAAACATTAAAATAAAGAGAGTTTTAATTCTCGTTTACATCGGAATGTTTAGTCTTTTGTTTTTTTCGATGTTTGCAGTACGATTCTGGAATAATGCTTTTACAGATAATTTATATTATATAAGTACTTTATGGCTTGGAATTTTAACATATCTGTTTATATTTATAGTTCTAAACTGGATAGTTTTTACAGGATTTAAATTATTAAACATTAACTTCAATTTTAAATATTTACATTTATTTTTTCTATTCCTCACAATAGTAGTTTCAATTTTAGGAACTATAAATTATTATAAAATTAAAGATACAGTTATAACTGTAGAATTAAAAAACTTACCTAGCTCGTGGGAGAAAAAAAAGGTAATTTTTATTTCAGATATTCATCTGGGAAACTTTAGAGAACAACAATTTATAACAAAGTTTGTCGAAAAAATCAACAAAAAGAATCCTGATATAATAATTATCGGCGGCGATTTATTTGATGGAACAATTCTAAATGTAGATAAAATATCGGCAGAACTTGGTAAACTTCATGCAAACGAAAAAATATTTTTTGTTTACGGAAATCATGATAATTATTCAAAACCCGAAGATGTTAAAAAAATTCTGAAAAATGTAAATTTTACAATTCTTGATAATGCCTCAATAATTCAGGATTCGGTCGATATAATTGGAATTAATCACAATAGTTTACATAATGATAGTGTTTTTGCAGCCTTAAAAGAAGAAGGTATTAGAACAAGACCGGTTATTTTTATCAGCCACGAGCCTGTAAAGAAAACTGAAAATCTCGAAAATCTAGGAATTGATTTACAATTATCCGGACATACACATGGAGGTCAGTTTTTTCCGTTTACACTAATTACAAAAGCTATTTACGGCAAAATGAATTACGGCTTACATGATTTTGGAAAGTTTCAAAGTTTTACATCAAGCGGATTAGGTGCTTGGGGACCAGCTTTTAGATTGTTTTCAAAATCAGAAATTGTAGAAATTAAATTCAAATCGATTAAATAATTAAATTCAAACCGATTAAATAATTAAGTTTAAAACATAATTCAATATTAATAAATTCAAATAATTTAAAATTAAACACAAAGGCACAAAGACACAGAGTTTTAAAATTTAGCAACTTAGGTTCTTAGTTTTAAACAATAATAAAGTTTATTTTCACAAATCAGCATGTACATTTAATGAAAAAACTAATAATTATAGCATTCGTTTTTTATTCTACTTTATTATTTTGCCAGAACGAATTGACATGGAATATTGCAACTAATTGCAATGTATATAGTTCTCATTACAATAAAACCGAAGAAATAATATTTACAGCAAAAGCCGGTGATACGATTATTCCACTTCAGAAATATGGAAATCAGGATTTTAAAGTTAAATTTGATAATGGTCAAATTGGTTGGATAAACTTTTGGGATATTTTACAGACACTTGAAATGGTAGTTGAAGATTCAATCCAAATATATACAAAACCTGATTATAATTCATCAGAAAACGAGTATTTTAAAACCGGAGATACACTTGTTTATCTCGAAAGTTATGCCGAAAAAGAAATGGTTAAAGTAAAATCAGGAAATAAAACAGGCTGGATAAACGAATATTATTTTATTTCAACCCAAAGTAAAAACTTTAATGATAACGAAAGTACAGATTACATTTTTGATTATGATAAATTTTTGAAAAATATATCTCAACTTTCAGAAAAAGAATTTGAAGAAAAAGCAAATACTCCCGAAGCAAAAATTATTGATAATAATTATTCAAAAAGTTTATTTGTAAACATTATTCTTGTTAAAGACAATCAATATTATTACAATTTCTACCTTATTTATAAAGATGGGATATTTTTAAAAGACAGTTTAATTGGTACAGGTAGAGCAAATTGGATTGAAAAAATTCCTTTAGCAGGAGCAATCAGAAAAATTTCACCTTTATATTTTCATTCAAATTTTGAAAATAGTCGATTTTCAAAATATCTCGAAAAAATAAAAGCTGACAGCAAAATAATTAGAATTATTGCATGGGTTTTGAAATGGATAATTGTAATAATTTTGTTTTCGATACCTTCAATTTTAGCTTATCTAACATTTATAGCAATTATCAGAATAAAATTTTTATCAAATAAAATAGTAAAAATTTTAAATATAACATTTTACATTCTTATTTTTTATATTATATCTCTTATAATAATTTTAAATATTGGTTACGTTTCGCCATTATTTTTTATAGTTTTTCTGGCAATTCCATTTGGAATAATAACTAAAAGATATGTAAATGGTTATAACCAGAAAAATATCGACAGACACAGATGTAATTCATGTGGAAGTTTTAAACAAGCATATCAAACAGGAACGGTGTTTATTTCAAAAAAACATGATATTGAAGTTCATACATGGCGAGAAAATTTGGGTTCGTCAACAAGTAAAGTTTATACAAATGGAAATGTTGTAAATGTTACAACAAATTATTATCAAAATAAAAGTTCGTCAAATAATATTACATTGATGTATTACAACGATAATATGAAATGTAAAAAATGCTCATCGACATGGAAAGTTAGTAGAGTAAAAAAAGAATATGGTCATATTTAGGATATTGCATCTAATTAATGGCTGATTATTTTATTTCACAGCAGAGACACAAAGGTATATCCTGATTTTTATTTTTTGAGACTTTGTAACTTTACGGTGAAATAAGACAGTTAATTTATATCTGTTAATTAATGAACAAAATAAAACAACTGAATACTCAAACTGTAGATGAATTAGAATAAATTAATTATTGTAAAAAAGCTTTTTTACAATAGCTTAAAATTCTACGAACATCAGAAATATTCAAATAATATTGACAAATTCAGTAAATTACTTTTTAATGTTAACTCAGTAAATCTGTGTAATATAATAAAAATTAACCACAGAATCACAAATCAGACAGGTTTATAGTCTGTCAACTTACTACAAATCAATAAAACATTCTATTTTGAGTACAATCCTATACACTCATCACTTCTTTTTCTTTTGATTCCAGAATTTTATCAACTTTAGCAATGTGTTCGTCTGTTATTTTCTGTACGTCTAATTCGGCTTTCTTTACCTCATCTTCAGCCAAACCATCTTTCTGAAGTTTTTTTAATTCTTCGTTAGTATCACGTCTAACATTTCTAACAGCAATTTTTGCAGCTTCACCTTCATTTTTAACTTGTTTCATCAAGGTTTTTCTGCGTTCTTCGGTTAAAGCCGGAACAACAATACGTATAATTTCGCCATTATTTACCGGATTAAAACCAAGATTAGCTTTTCTAATTTCTTTTTCAATTGGTTCTATCATTGCTTTTTCCCAAGGTTGAATAACTATTGTTTTGGCATCCATAGTTCCAACATTAGCAACTTGATTTAAAGGAGTTATTACACCGTAGTAATCAACATTTAAACCTGCCAGCATTGATGGTGATGCTTTACCTGCTCTAATTTTTGCAAGTTCTGATTCTAGATGATTTAATGCTCCTTGCATTCTTTCTTTTGCATCATCAAAAAACATAGCTACTTCTTCATTCATGGCTATTTTTACTTTAAATTTTAGTTTTAGACTGCAAAAATAGAAATTTTACTTACAAAAAATAAAAATCATTGATTAATGATAAAAAAAATTATCAACAATAAAAAAAGCTCCGGTTATTTTAACCGAAGCCAGGAGTTGAAATTATTATATAACTTATTATTTTACAATAAGTTTTTTTGTGTTAATTATCTTTTTATCTGCAATTAAAGTATAAAAGTAAACTCCCGAGTTTAAATCAGAAATATCAACATTTAATTTATTACTATTATTTTGTAAATTCTCTTTTTTTATTTCAGTTCCGAGAATATTGTAAATAACAAATTGAGAATTTGAATAATTTTCGATATTATAATTAATAGTTATATAGTCATCTGCAGGATTTGGATAAGCAGAAAAAATTGCATTTGTAATATTATCATTACTACTTGTTCCTTTTTCAAAAATCAAAAGAGTATAATCATCAGGATTGTTTTGTGGAAAATATTTAAGTTGCATCTTTGAATATCCAGTTGAATTATTTGAGAAGTATAAATAGTGTGCGTCTTCTGTATTTATCTGACCTGCTGCAATAGTAGTATAAGTACCAATTGTATAAGGCAAATTAATGGTTAAAGGATTTTCAATACTAGCACAAATTCCACCCCAGCAAGGAGCAATTCCATCAGATTCCGGTGGAAGAATCAAATCAGTTATCTGGCAAACAACATCAAGACTTGTAACTCCGGTATTTTCAATCCACATTACAAACTCATCTTCCATCAAAAGAGTTTGATTTGAGATATTTTCGTTTTTATCGTTCCAAACTTGTATTGTTTGTCCCAAAACTATATTTCCAAGACTTATAATTCCTAAAAAAAGTAACCCAATTTTTCTCATATTTTAAAATTTATGACAAATTAATAAAAAAGATGTTGCTCAACTAAACAGCTGAGCAACATTAAATTTTTAAATATTAACGTAAAATATTTATTTTTTGAATTGAAGTACCATTTTCAGTAATAATTTTTACATTATATGTTCCTGAAGAAAGAGAAGTAACATTTACTTCAGTGTTTTTAGTTGATAAAACAAGTTGACCGTAAATATTATAAATTTCGATAGTAGCATTATTTACATTACTTATATTAATAATGTCATTAGCAGGATTTGGATATATTTTAATATTATTTACTTCAGAATTAATTCTGTTAACATATTCAGTAGTAAAAGTAATTTCAACATCTTCATCTAAAGCAATATCTTGAAATGTTTCAATACTTCCTGCAGATAAACTAATTGTATAAGAAGTTGTTCCATCAAGTATCTCTGTTGGTGTGATTGTAATTACAGTGTTATCAGCCGAAATTTCTGCGGTAAATGGCACATCAGTTTTTGCTGAATTCTTCACGAATGAAATCAACGAAGCAGGGTTTGTTATAAGGTCATTATTTGGAAGTCTAACTGCTTCACTAAATGTAAGTACAATAGGTTCATCAACTAAAACTTCAGTAAGTTCTATTGAGAAAACACCGGCAGGTGGTCCGTAAAAAAGAAAAGGTGTTGATTCGCCTGAACTATATGCTCCATTAGTTTGATATATAATAGTTTCATCAGCATCTTTTAAAGTTACTGGACCACCACCATCTCCATAAGAATCAATCATATTAAAAATATAACAATCAGACTCCATCGTAAAATCAAATGTAAAATCAGTATTTGCACTTCCGGTATAAGGTCCACCTTGTTGAACAATTGTTCCAGCTGAATTTTTAATATTCCATGTAATTTCTTCAGGATAAGCATCAGTATGAATAGTTAAAGTCAAATTTGTAGTTGCCTCCACTGCATCATTAAAAGTTGTTGTTCCTGAATTATTTACTAAATCATCATCTGTAAAAACAACTTCAACATCAATTGTATTTACTCCAGCTGGTACAAAAGTAATAGTAGGCAAGGTTATAGTTTTTGTATGCAAAGCAGGTAAACTACCAGTCCAATTATAAGTTTGTTCTGTTCCATTATTAATTTTGTACTTTATTTCTAAAGAAGTAATTTCGTTTGGAGTTGTATTTTCAAGTTTAATTGAAGGTGTAACTTCATCTCCACAAACAGAAGGTGCTGAAGTAACTTGTTTTACAATAAGGTCATTTGTAGTTATGTTTGTAAAAATTGGTGTACAACCACTTGCATTTACAATTTCCTGATGAGTTTGAGATACAAAAGCAACTATACGTAAATTTGCCAAAACAGCTTCTATACTATTGTAAGCAGCAGGAATTGTATAAGTATATGTATTTTCATAAAAAGTTCCGGTTGTAGTAGTTGAAATAGTTTCGCCCCATTGTCCTGTTAACATCCATACCAATCTGTGCATGTGATTGTAATTACTCCCTGCATTACCACCAGTTTGTGGACCTAAAGTATTATCTTGCAAAAGAGCAATATTAATTAAATTTGTTGTTTCTGGACTATCACCAGTATAATATGCTTCAACATGAACAGTCAATTCTCTTGTTGCAACATCAATTTCAGCTTCAACACCAACATTAACATACGATGTTTGAGCAAGTATTTGGTTTGCTGCATTGCTCCAGTTACCCCTATTCATTGCAGTAGCAGTTCCCGATACACCTAATCCACTAAAAACATGACGATTTACTGTACCTTGAGGATATCCAGTCAGACCTGTTTGTCCAACTATCGAAGTTCCAAAAATAGTTCTGAAATCAGGTTCTCCAGCACTAGGTGTTGCAAAACTTCCGACATGTACATTTATTAAAAAAACATCATCAGGGTGAGCGTCTTGTATGCCTTGTGCTATTGCATGTCCTTGAGGACAATAAACACAGTGAATACCTGTAAACTCTTCTAAAACAACATTTTTATTTTCAACTGTTGTTCCAACTATTGTTTGCGAAAACAATGAAATAGAAAGTAAAGTGGCAATTGATAGTAGAAATAATTTTTTCATAACAAATAAATTTTTTAAGTTTCAGATTCAAATATAAAGATTATTTTTTTAAAAGAAATAAGGCTATTATAAAAATATTTTGAAAGTATTGAAAAATAGATAATTTTGCAAAAAAATGTCTATTTTTTGTCTATTTTTAAAAATACAACAATGGAAAATAAACTACCTCATTTTTCGGATATTGAAAATGCTTACGTTCGAATTTGTAATTTAATTAATAAAACACCTGTTTTAAAATCATCAACAATAAATAGTTTTTTTAAAAATGATTTTTATTTTAAATGTGAAAATTTTCAGAAGGTTGGGGCTTTTAAGTTTCGTGGTGCTTCAAATGCAGTTTCGTTATTGTCGCAAGAACATTTGAAAAATGGAGTTGCAACACACTCATCAGGTAACCATGCAGCGGCATTAGCTTTAGCTGCAAGTAGTAAAGGAGCAAAATCATATATTGTAATGCCCAACAATTCGCCACAAATAAAAAAAAATGCAGTTAAAGATTATGGTGCTGAAATTATTTTTTGCGAACCAACACTTAAAGCAAGAGAAGAAACATTAAATGAGATTGTAAATAAAACCGGAGCAACATTTATTCACCCTTATAATAATTTTAATATTATTTGTGGTCAAGGAACTTGTGCAATGGAGTTTTTAAAAGAAATACCTGATTTAGATTATTTATTTGTACCACTAGGAGGAGGTGGATTATTAAGTGGAAGTTTAATATCTGCAAAAGCCATAAATCCCAAAATTAAAGTAATAGGTTGTGAACCAGCAGGAGCTAATGATGCATACCTTTCATTAAAATCTGGAAAATTTGTTGCTTCCGAAAAGCCAAAAACAATTGCAGATGGTTTATTAACTTCATTGGGAACTATTACTTACGAAATAATTATGAATAATATTGATGATATTTTTACAGCAAGTGAAGGAAATATAATTCTGGCAATGCGTACAATATGGGAACGAATGAAAATAATTGTAGAACCTTCTTCAGCAGTACCATTAGCATGTATTATAGAAAATTTCAAAAATGTAGAACACAAAAAAATCGGAATTATTATATCAGGTGGAAATGTAGATTTAAGTAAATTACCATTTTAGTTGTAAAAATAATTTTGTAAACTATTGTATTATTGTAAAATATTGTTGTATTGACATATAAATAAAAAAGACATCAAAATATTTGATGTCTTTTTTGGTTTCATAGTTTATGTTGGTGTTTTAGGTTTTCAATTTTTTATTTTGAAGAGCGTAGGTTTTTTGTTTTTGGTACTTCAAAGATAAATAAATTATAAAAGGATAAAAAGTCAAAATTAGAATTGATGTATTTTGAATGTGAATTTGTGCAATATATTTATTCATTCGTGTTTTGAATATTTAAAAATATATTTTTTCGATTCTATTTTTATCAAGTGTTAAATAGCTATTATCGAAGATGTTATCATCAAATCCAGATTTACTGAGTTCGATAAATTTTTTAATCCTGTCCATTTCGGCAACACGAGTTTTTGCAAACCCCATACTTTGATATTTGTTGGTCAATTGAATATTCTGTTGGTTTTTTGTAATAATTTCTACACCGCCTAAATCGGTATATACATCGTCTGCAAGTTTGTAGCTTTCAATTTCATTTAAAATTATTGCTTGATTTTTTTTAGAAATATTATCGTAGTAAAATAATCTTAAATTTGTTATAAAACCTTGTTTATGAAAACAATCAAGAATTAAAAACTCGTTTTTGTAAGGATAGAAATCAGCAAAAAACTCTTCAATTACCGGAATATAATTTTTTATAGTTTCTGAATGGTCTATAATTCTGTTTCCAAAGTATTTAGCATAATCTATAGACTCCCATTTATTTTTAGTTGTTGCCAAAAAATTACGAATTGTGGTAAAAGGAAAAGATTCAAAATCAGAATTATAAGCATCATAACTTAAAATAACTTTTTCTGGATTAATATATTTTCTTGCATTATCTTTTTTTGATTCTAATATATTAATTTGATTTTCTGATAATTTTGCCCATTCTTTTTTTTGTAATATCTTTAAAATCAATTCCCAATCGCTTTGCCAGATTTTAAAATTCCTGAATATTACATAAATTGGGTTTGAACTGTTTACTTTTTCGGTTTTTAAATTAAGTTGATGAAATAAAATCATTGTGTAACTTTCATCATTTGAATTTCTTATAAAAATTCGATAGTTAGTAATAAAGATTTTTTTATTATCGGATTTCAAAAGATATTCATTTTGCAGAATAAAATTATTTTTGAAAAAAATATCAAAATCCTCGTTGTAATAATCAATAATTAAATCAAAAAATGTCTTATTTTCAGATTTTTGTTCATAAGTAGGTTCAACAGAAAATTTATTTTCAAGTTCTTTTAAATCTCCATTTTTCCATTTTTTAAATGTTAATTTAAAAAACTCAGATACGGTTTGTATCTCATCTATTAAATTATTTTTATCAGAATTTAATTCAAAAGAATCATTATTTATATCAGATAATAATGTACTTTCAATTTCAATTTTTCTAAATTCTTCAATAATCTGGTTACAATTCTGATAACGGTTAACCGGATTTTTTTCGACACATTTTTTAATAATTAAAAAAGCCGGAAGCGAACGAAGTTTTGCCAAATCTGTATTAACAATCTGTCCTGTAAGTATTTCGAGTAGAATTAATCCAAAAGAAAAAATATCAGAACGAGCATCGGCATTAAAACCACTTGTGAATTGTTCGGGTGAAGCATATTTCGGAGTCCCAACTATTTTTAAATCATCATCATAACTATCAGCTAAAGCTAAACCAAAATCAATAAGTTTTACATTATCACCTTTGTAAGTTACCAGAATATTTGAGGGTTTTAAGTCGCGGTGATAAACCTGTTTTTTATGCACATAACTAAGAGCTTCAAGCGTTTCTAACGTAATTTTTTTAATCAGATTTCCGTTTTCAATACCGTTTACTTTTATTAACTGTTTTAATGATTGTCCGTCAATAAATTCCATAAAATAATAAACACCGTTTTGGTCTTCACCCTTGCCATTTACTCGTGCAATATTAGGGTGGTCGAGATGATAAGCATTTTCAAATTCTTTGTAAAATAATTCGATGTATTTTTGATTTTTACTAAACTGAGGTTTTAATCTTTTAACAATTACCCATTTACCAAAATATTTTGCTTTCTGAACAAGGCTCATTGCTCCTTGTTCGGGAAATTGAGAAACATCTGTAAAAATTTGGTTATTATTATTATAATTATTTGTTGAATTATTGGTAGTAACAAAGCCAGACTCTTCATTTGTGTTTTTATTGTCGGTAATAAACCCAGAATTTTCGTCAACGTTTTTATTTTGGGTAACAAAACCGGATTGTTCTATAACGTTTTTATTTGCAGTAATAAAACCTGAATTTTCAGATTTTTCATAATTTTCCAGTTCTGCATTAATTAAGAAGTTTAAATTTTCTATACTGACACCCATTTTATCAGCCTCATTTTCTAGATGTTTTCGTTCAGAATCGGTTATAATTCCATCAGCACATGCTGCTTTAATAAGTATGTAAAGTATATTTACTGCCATTTTTTAAAGATTATTTTCGTACAAATAAAATAATTACATCAAATCGTTTAACGAAAAACCTGTTTTTAGCAAATTTTGTGTTTCGAGAATTTTACTTAATTTTTCGGTTGAAATAAACTTTAGTTTATCATTAGCTTCAAAGATATTACAATTATTTTTTCTCATTTCTTTTGATAATTCAGACGATTTATTGTAACCTATGTAAGGACTTAATGCTGTAGTAATTGAAGGACTTTTATATAATTTCTCTTTTGCAGTTTTTTCGTTAATTTCGATTCCATCAAATAAGTTAATTTTCAATGTTTTATTAGCCACAATTAATAATTTAATACTTTCTAAAAGAGCATGACCAATTACCGGAATATAAGCATTTAAATCCAGACAACCTTGAGCCGATAAATTACTGATTAAAATATCATTACTATAAACTTTGTGAGCAACACTTATTACAAATTCGGGTATTACAGGATTAATTTTTGAAGGCATTATTGAACTGCCAACCTGCTTTTGTGGAATTGTTAATTCTCTGTTTTGCAATAAATCAGAAGCCAAAAGGCGAATATCTGAAACTATTTTTTCGAGATTTACAGCGTGCGATTTCAAAATTGCATGAACTTCGACAAAAGTATCAAGATTATTTGTTGCATCTGACAAATTTTCGCTTCTGGTTATTGGGAGTTTTGTAAGTTTTTGAAGATTTGAAACAACTTCCATCACAAAATACTGAGGTACAGCAATTGCAGTTCCAATAGCACTTCCGCCCAAATTTACTACTTTAATGCGTTCAAAACATTTTGAAACTCTCCACCAATCTCTTGAAAGAGCCTCATTATAAGAGCTGAACAATTTTCCATAAGAAGAAGGAACAGCTTCCTGCATTTGAGTATATCCAATCCTCAAAGTATCACGATATTTTCTTTCAAGTTCTTCAACTCTAAATCGAAGTTTGTTTATAACATCTTCCAGTTCAACTAAAAGCTGGATTGATGCAATTTTCAAAGATGTTGGAATTACATCATTTGTTGATTGATAAATATTTGCATGCTCAATTGGGTCGATAACTTCGTAATTTCCAAGTTTTTCATTAATTTTCTGTAAAGATAAATTTGCAATTATTTCATTGATATTCATATTTATACTTGTACCCGCTCCCCCTTGAATTGCAGGTACAACAAAATTTTCAAAATATTTTCCTTCTGAGACTTCTTCAGCAGATTTTTTAAGTAAATCAATAATTTGATTATCAAAAAGTTTAAATGGAAGATTATTTATGTCATATTTTTTTTCGGCAGCTTGCTTAAAACTTTCATAAGTTTGGTAACATGCTAATTTAGTAATTCCTACAGCTTTGTACCATTCGATGTGAAATTGTGTTGTATCCGGAAAATTTTCTTTTGCTCGCAATGCATGAATTCCGTAAAGTGCATTTTTTGGAATTTCTTTTTCGCCAATAAAATCTTTTTCTATTCGCATTATTCTTTTTCTATGAAATTAACTGATTGATAAAATGTATATTTCTTATTTTGTTTTTTATCCAACATAAAGTTAGATAATAGTTTGTCAAAATTTTCATCTTCAAAATTAAAAATATCACTATGTCCCATTTCTTTAATAATTAAAAACTTACTATTTTCAGTTTTTGGAAAAAAATCGTCCTTAATAAATTCAAAAGGATTTGAAATGTCGAGATTTCCGGAAATGAATAAAACCGGAATATCAAAATCTTGAATTTGAGTATAATAGTTGTCAATTTTGTTTATATTCTTGTTTGAAAATGCAATGCTGCCCCAAAAAATATTCATAAATGGTGAACCAATAATTGAACCGTCGCAAACAAATTCGCTATACGAATAGTCTTTAGCAGTAGTTGTTTTAAGGATAAAATCTCCCCAATTTATATTTTCAATTATCTCGCTATATTTTTGTGAAATTTCGAAAAGCCCTGAATAATTACCATTTTCGGCATTAACATAAGCGTTAATTGTTTCAATTGCTGTTGTTTTATCATTTAAAAGAAAAAATGTTGCAATTCTTATTTTATCTTTATCCAAAACTTTGTCGTTATATTTGGCTGGAAGTGTTTTAAGTACATCTTTCATTGTTTCAATAATATCGACAGATTTTTTGGTACAAATACTATCTTTCTGCCAAATTACATTATAAAGAACAAGTTTACTGCTTATATAATCGGCATCCCAAATTCCAATATTTTCTGGAATTAATGCATTGAGCATTATTATTTTATCAACATTTTTTTTATACTTTAATCCGTAAGTATATGCTATCAAAGTTCCGAAACCTTCAGAATACAAATTGATTTTTTCGTATCCAAGTTTAATTCTCAGATTTTCGATATCATTTGCAATTTCGACAATATTATATGCTTCTAAATCAATCCCTAAATATTCGATACTGTCTAATTCTTTTTTTAGAATTTCGCCAAAATTCATAATATTTTCTGGTTCTAGCGGCTTTGAAGTTTTTAATACGTTTTTAAAATTTGGAATATTAAGGTTTACATTACCATCAATACCTCTGTAACCCAGTAAAATAACATCGTGATTTTCGAGCATCCACTTCTTTATTTTTGAAGTGTCAATATTTGATTTTCCGGGTCCATCTAAAAGTATAAATATAGGATTTTCGTTTTTTTTACAAGATGAATTAACTTGTATATAAAGAAGTTCGATAAATTTTGAATTTTCCTTTTCCGAATTTTCTTTTACAGAAAAAGTTTTTGAAACAGATGAATAAATATTATTAGTGATAATTTGATTTTGAGCTGTTAGCAGATTGACTGACATTAAAATAAATAAAAATATTGCCAGTAAGAAATTTTTCATTTTATATTTTTTAGAAGTTTTTTATTCAAGTAGCTTTTTATTAAGATATTAAAAAATCACAGATTTTTTGGTATAAATACAAAATTAATCTAAATCATTATTCCAAAAATAATTATATCATCTAACTGCTCAAATTTTTCTCCGTCAGCTTTAATATGTCCTTCCCAGTTTTCAATTTCGGTATTAATTATTTCCTTCTGGTCTTCAAATTTTGTATCTTTTAATGAAAGAAGAAAATTTCTGAATTTTTTTGAAGTATATTTTCTGCCTTCCGGTCCACCAAACTGGTCAACACATCCATCAGAAAACATGTAAAATTTATCATCTTTTGCAATTTCAAACTCAACATTAACAAATGGTTCGTCTTGCCTATAACTTATTCCTACAGGCATTCTGTCGGCTTTATATTCTGTAAGTTCTTGTCCTCTAATTAAAATAAGAGGATTATGAGCACCGGCAAACTGTCCCTTTTTTTGGTCGAGATTATATATTAACAAAGCCATATCCATTCCATCTTTAGCCTCGTTATCCTTACCGGTTTGTCGTAAAGATTTCATTATTGATGCTTTAAGATGGTCGATAATAATACTAGCTTTAAATTCGTGAGTATTATGCGAGTCAATCTTTGTAACAATTTCATTTAAAAATGAAACCCCCAACATACTCATAAATGCACCAGGAACTCCGTGTCCAGTACAATCAGCAGCTGTAACTACCACAAAATCATCTTTTTTAGTTGCCCAATAAAAATCACCGCTAACAATATCGCGTGGTTTGAAAAGTACAAAATAATGATTGAAAATAGAATCTAAAAACTCTTTAGGAGGAAGAATTGCATCTTGAATTCTCTGTGCATATACAATACTGTCGGTTATATGCTTATTTTGTTTTGCTATTTTATCTCTTTGGTTAACAACTAAATCCCTTGATTGTTCTATTTCATCTCGTTGAGCTTCAATTTCCTCTTTTTGTTGGTGAAGCATTGCATTTTTACTCAATATTTCATTATTACGTTCTTCCAGTAGTTTATTAGCTTTTTGTTTTGCACGATAACTGATAGAAATAAAAATTGCGAAAATAATTGTAAATATTAAACCAAGTATGAAAGTATATATAATTATTCTTTGTTTTTTTAATTCAGCCTGTTTTTCAATTTCCTGCATTTTTTGTTTTTTATCAAACTCGTATTGCATAGAAAGTTGAGTCATTTCCTGCAGATTTTCTTCGCTTTCAAGAGAATCTTTATATAAAAAATAGTTTCCTAAATAATCATAAGCTTTTTCAAAATCCTTCTTTCTTGAATAAATATCTGCAAAGTTTTTATAAATATCTCTAATTAAAGCTTTAGAACCAATTTCTTTAGCTAAATCATTTGCTTTTGTGTTTGCATCAAATGCTTTATTAATATCACCTGTTTCAATATAATAGATTGCCAAATTTGTATAAGAACTTGCAATTCCAAATTGATTTCCCATTTCAATTCTAAGCGATAAACTATTTTCGATATAAATTATAGCTTCATTAAAATTTTTTTCAAACAAGTATATTTGACCTAAAATCTCATCGCATGTAGCAAGATATCTAACATTATTAGTTGTAATACAGATATTTCGACAAAGCATTAAGTTTTCTATTGCATTTTTGTAAAATGCAGAATCGTTTTTAGCATAATAGTAAGAGCCAATATTTAAATAAGATTCTGCAACTCCAGATTGGTTATCAATTTCTTTGTATATTTTTAGAGCTTTATCAAAATATTTTAGAGAAGAATCAATTTCTTGTTTTGAATTGATATAAAGTAGTCCTATTGAATTACTAACCAAAGCAATTCCTTTTTTATCTGAAATTTCCTCACGGATTGTCATACTTTTTAAAAAATAATCCAGAGCATTTTTCCAGTCACCTAACTGATTGTATATATTTCCAATATTTTTATATCCAATAGCAATACCTTGTTTATTTTCAGCTTTTACAAAATATTCTAAACTTTTTTCATAGTATGATAATGCTTTTTCATAATCACCTAAATAGTAATATGTTCCTCCAATATTTTTTGCGGCATAACCTACTCCATCAAAAAAATCTAATTTTTCTGCAAGTTCAATATTTTTATCTCCGAGAAAAATTGCTGTATCTGGGTTGATAGATTTTATTTCCCAGATAAAATCGTTGATTTTACTCACTTTAGAAGTATCTTCAGGAAGTTTTTGTAACTCAGTTATTGAACTGTCAATATTCAATGTTTGAGCAACTAATATATTGCTAATAAAGCTAATAAATAAAAATGTCAGTAAATAGCTATTAAAATATTTCATCATTGCTGATTTCTTAAAAAACTTTATAAATTTAGAAAAAAAAATAATACTTCCCCATTATTTTCAGAATTATTAAATAAAAGGTAACTATTTTGTTTAATTATAATATATTTCAATCTAATTTTATACCAAATTATTTTAATGAGAATGTTGCAGATGACTTACAAAAGTTAATAAATACATTAATGCTAGTCCTGAAACGATTGCAAAAAGCTGAATAATAGAAGATTTAACAGAATTTTTTTTATGAAGTTCTGGAATTAAATCAGAACCTGCGAGATATATAAAACCGCCAATAGCAAAAGCAATTATAATTTCTTCAAAACCTTGAATACTATTTCCTAGCATAATAGCAACAACTGCTCCAATTATTGAAGTACATGCCGATAAAAAATTAAATAATAATGCTTTTTTTATTTTAAAGCCTGAATGAATAAGAACAGCAAAATCTCCTATTTCCTGCGGAATTTCGTGAATTATTACAGCAAAAGTAGTTGCTATACCAACTGTTGGGTCAACCAAATACGCAGAACCAATTAAAATTCCGTCAATAAAATTATGAAAAGAATCGGCTGCCAAACTTAAAAAACCAAGAGGTTTAACTTTTTCTTCGTTTTGTTCTGTTTCATCAGTAATGTGATGGTCGTGATGCCAATGCAAAAATTTTTCGAGCATAAAAAATGCAAGTATTCCAAAAATAATTACAAGCGAAACAGCTTTAAAATCATGGTTTTTCTCATAAACTTCGGGAATTAAATGAAAAAAAGCACCGCCAAGCATTGCTCCAACTGCAAAACTTACAAGTACAAATATTATGCGTTGAAGAAATTTTGGTTTAAAAGCCAGAAAAATTATGCCGACAAAAGAAAGTAAACTTACAATTATCACACTTACAATTGAATTGAGCCAAATATTTTCCATTTATTTATTAAAATTACATTTTTTACATATTCCTTTTATCAAAATATTTGAATCTTTATTTTCAAATCCTTCAGGAATTGTTAATTTATTAATCCCATATTCTGCAAAACAATAAACCGAATTACATTTTTTGCACTCAAAATGAATATGATTTTCGGTCATGTTTTTTTTTGAAATAGAATATTTTGAAATATTTAAATCGGTGATTATGCGGTGTATAATTCCTTTTTCTTTAAAAGTGTTCAATGTGCGGTAAATTGATGTTTTGTTGAACTTCCTATCAATTTTCTGCATAATATCTTCTTCAGAAAGAGCTGTTTCAGAATTTATTAAAAGTTCTAAAACATTAATTCTACATTCTGTTTGCTGAAGTGAATTTTCTATTAGAAGTTCTTGTATAATCATTTTTCGAAAAAAGATGCAACTGAGTTGCAAATTTAGTAAATTGTTAGAACTTCTAAAAATTATATCATGTTAAATATAAAAAAACGCAACTAAAAAATAGTTGCGTTTAAATATATTTGATTAACAAATACGTACAATTATATATTCTTTATTTTTCGATAAATTCCACACTTCGTTTTACAAATTTTGTTAAATCTTCGCCTTTTAATAAATTATTAGCAAGTAAAGCTAAATCAATAACTTGTTTTACAAGTTTGTTGTTTTTACCATAATCTTTTAAAATTGCAGTTTTTTTAGTTTCAAAATCTGATATTTTTTTGTTCAATTCTTCAGATTTATCTTTTTCTTCCTGCGAAATTTCTTCTTCTTTTTTATCTTTTGATAACTTTGCAAGTGCCTCTAAATCTTCTTTTAAAGGTTTAATCTCTTTTTCTATAGATTTTATTTTATCAGATAAAGAAGATTCTTTTTCCTCAAGAATCAATTTTGTAAGTGGGTGATTTGTATTTACAACCAAATTGTAATTATCTGGTAAATTGTTATATAAACTTGTTTCCGGTCCACCTAATTTTCCCATTTCTTTCATACGTCTCATGTATTCAGACATTGTTACAACTACCGGAAGTTCGGTTTCTGAAAGTGCTTCAAACTGAACGTAGAATGAACCTACATGCTCTGGTACCTGACTTTCGAAAATTGGAGTTAATTCGTCTTTTTGTTCTTTTGTAAGATGTGTATCTTGCAAATCGTCTTTTCTGATTAATTTGTCAACTACGTCAGAGTCAACTCTTGAGAATTTTGATTTTTCAAGTTTATTTTCAATGCTGTTGATAAAATGCGAATCTAAATGTCCATCAAGCATTAATATGTCGTAACCTTTATTTTTTGCAGCTTCAATAAAACTATATTGGTCAATTTTATTTGTTGCATATAAATGAATTACGGTGTCGTTTTTATCTGTTTGGTTGCCTTTTATGATGTTTTTATATTCATCGAAAGTGAAATATTTTCCGTCCATGTTTTTCAACAAATAGAATTCTTTACATCTTTCGTAGAATTTTTCGTCCATCAACATTCCATATTGAATGAAAAGTTTAAGGTCGTCCCATTTTTTTTCAAACTCTTCGCGTTGATTTTTGAAGATGTCTGTTAATTTGTCAGCTACTTTTTTTGTAATGTGTGTCGAAATCTTCTTAACATTTAAATCACTTTGTAAATAACTTCTCGATACATTTAGCGGAATATCAGGAGAATCTAAAACTCCATGAAGTAAAGTCAAAAATTCGGGAACAATTCCTTCAACAGAATCGGTTACAAAAACCTGATTACAATAAAGTTGGATTTTGTTTTTCTGAATTTCGAGATTAGTTCTGATTTTTGGAAAATATAAAATTCCTGTAAGATTAAACGGATAATCAACATTTAAATGAATATTGAATAAAGGATCTTCCCAACTTTGAGGATAAAGTTTTTTGTAGAAAGTTTTATAATCTTCTTCTTTTAATTCGGTAGGATTTATTTTCCAAGCAGGGTTTATATCATTGACAATTTTATCTTTACCTGTTTCTTCGTATTTATCTTCTTTCCATTCTTTTTCTTTTCCAAATCCTATTGGAATAGGCAAAAACTTGCAATATCTGTTTAAAAGGTCTTCAATTTTTTTATCTTCCAAATAATCAGTAGATTCGTCGTCAATATGAAGAATAATGTCAGTTCCTCTGGTTTCTTTTTCAGTATCTTCAAGAGTATATTCAGGACTTCCGTCGCAAGTCCATCTAACAGCCTTAGCTCCTTCTTGATACGATTTAGTTATAATTTCAACTTGTTTTGAAACCATAAATGAAGAGTAAAAACCAAGACCAAAATGTCCGATTATTGCATCAATTTTATCTTTATATTTATCGAGAAATTCGTTTGCACTTGAAAAAGCTATCTGATTGATATACTTATCAATTTCTTCGGCAGTCATTCCTAGACCGCTGTCGGAAACAGTGATAGTTTTCGCAACTTTATCAACTTTAACTCTGATAGTTAAATCACCTAAATCACCTTTTATTTCTTCTTTACGCGATAATGCTTTTAGTTTTTGAGTAGCATCAACTGCATTTGAAACAAGTTCTCTCAAAAATATCTCTTGTTCAGAGTATAAGAACTTTTTAATTATTGGAAATATATTCTCGCTTGTTACACCGATTTTTCCTGTTTGCATATCTATCTTATATTTTAAGTGTTAAACATTTTTTTCACAGCAAGCATTTTTCAAAGGTTGTGCCAATGTTTAAAAATGACGAAATGTCAGTTGCTAAATATCAATTTGCAGGTTTGTTTAAAATTTTGACAGAATTATTGTCAGGAATAAAAAAAAACTTCGGGCGAGCAACCCGAAGTTTTAGCAAACAAAACATTTGAGAAAAATAAATAGTTCAATTATTATAAAAATATTCTTTATTGCAAAATTCTGAATTTTTTAAAATATTATTCTGAATTTTAAGAACTTTAGTTGTTTTTTTAACCTTTAAATTTGATTTTTTAATAATTTTGTGTTTAAGCGTCTCTGTATTAAGTACAATACCTTGAAACCGTTTAAATGTACACGAACCACAATTCAGATAAATTTTCTTTTGATTTATATAGTAAGTTTTATGTTCTTCAATTTTGTGAGTATGTCCCAAAACAACCAAATCATATTTTTTTAAAAGTTTCAAAGCATATTTTAAATATTTGTATCTATCGTATTTTCTTGGAATTCTGTTAATTTGGTCATTATATTCAACAACCTCAAAAAATATTTTTTTAATAAAACTAAATTTTAAGAATATTTTAAGAAACTTAAAAAACAAATTTTCGAAAAATCTACCTACTTTAGTACCACTCATAAAATCAGCGTGATGACCATGTTCAATATAAATTGTTTTTCCCGAACTATTTGTATGCACAAAGTTTTGATTTCCAAAATCATTTAATCCGTCATGATTACCTTTAATATAATAGAAATAATCAGAATTTAATTGATTTACAAGTTGTTTGTTACTATTTTTTATATCTTCAAAGGTCGATTGGTACATTTCGTAAATATCACCGTTTAAAATCACTTTGTCGATATTGTATTTTAATATAACCTTTTGTAATTGATGGATAAAATCAAAACTATTCCAACCAAAAATATTGTTATTATTATTTGAATTTATATGTAAATCAGATATTATCAGTAAGTTCATAATTTTAGTCTTCGATTAATTCATAATTTTCATTTTCATTCCCAATTTCAATTAAATTTAAATGTTGCTTGTATTTTATTCCTATAACCAAAACATCATCAGTTTGTTCTTTATCTTTTTTCCAAATTTTAAATTTATTCGCAATAATTTCATTTTGTTCTTTCATGCTCAAATTTGAAATTGAATTAATGAGTAATTTAAAATTTTTACGAAGAAATTTTTTGTTTGTTTCGCTTCCAAATTGGTCTGAATAACCATCGGTAAACATATAAATTTGGTCATTATTAAAAAGTTGTATTTCGTTAGTTGTAAAATTTTTATCAGAATTAATGTGTTTCCCAATTGGCATGTGGTCTCCTTTTATTGATGTTGAAACTAAATTCCGAGATAAATATATTTCTCTGTTTGCACCCGAAAATTGCAGAATATCAGTATTATGATAAAAAACAACAAGTGAAATATCAATTCCATCAGAAATGGTTCTTCCGTTACTGGTTTTTTTAAGATTTGAAGTAATCTGTTCGCGTAAAGCATCTAAAACCTGTCCCGAACTTCTAATGCTTTTCTTTGTAACTATATCATTTAAAAAAGCTATTCCAAGCATACTCATTAAAGCTCCCGGAACGCCATGACCTGTACAATCTGCTACAGCAATTACACTTATGTTCTTTTTTTCAAAATGTTTAAACCAATAAAAATCCCCGCTAACAATTGCTTTTGGAGAATAAAAAACAAATAAATCGGTAAAATGTTTGCTAATTATCGAATTATTTGGAAGAATTGCCTCCTGAATATTTTTTGCATAATTAATACTTGCAATAATATTTTGATTCTGGTGTTTAATTTCTGATGTCCTGCTATCTACAATTTCCTCAAAATAAGTAATTTGTTTAACAATTTCACTACTTAAGATATTATAATTCTTTAGTAGATTATCTATTTCATCATTTGATTGTTTAAATTCAACTTTTTGGTTTATTGTAAATTTACTTTCAATAAATTGGTTTATTGCATTTGAAAGTATTTTTATTCGGTAAGTTATTTTATCTGAAATTATTATACTAAAAATAATTGAAAATAGAATTATAAAACAAGTAACAGAAAAAAACATAATTTTAAATAAATTATATTTTTTTTCACTTTCATTATTTATCAAATTTTTATGTATTTGGAAAAGTTCTAAAGTTGTTGTCTGATAATTTTGTAATTGAGCTATTAATCCAGTGTTATCTTTATATCCGGTTAATTTATCGAGATTTACAATTTTATCAAAATAATAAATGTAATTTGTAAGATTAAAAATTAACGTGTCTTTAATTCTTGAATTAAGAGTATTATTCATTTCAATTTCTGAAATGTAGTTTAATGCCACTTTTTTCAACTTTAAAATATATTTCTCTTCATTTCTGATAATATAATCTTTTTCATGTCGGCGAAGTGTCAATATTGCAATCATATCAGCCTCAGGCATATTTTCAATTTTATGAATATAATTTCTCATTTGCCCTTCAGCACCAAAATCGTTAAAACCTCGTTTGAAAATACAATCAGAAATTGAATCGAATGTAATTGTTATTGAGTCAATGTAATTTTCTATGTGATTAATTTCTTGTTGATTTCCAATTTTTTTATAACTTTCAAGTTGTTTAATTTCCGAAATTTGGGCTTTAATAGAATTTATGGTGCTGTCATGTTGCATTGCAAACTTACTTTCACCCGATTCGTAATATTTTATATTTGTTCTATCATAAATTAAATAATCGCTAATATTTTCATTATCATGCAAAAATGAATTGAAAATATCGTTGATTTTATTGTTCAATATATAAATTTTGTTTTTTTCAAAATTATAATAAACACTTAAACAAACAATTAAAATGTTTAAACATGAAAAAAATAAAAGTATGATGAATATTTTTCTGCGAATTGTTGTAAACATGTTCTTAAAATATTATAAATTAAATAAAAAACTTCGGGCGAGCAACCCGAAGTTTAGGAAATCAAAACATGAAGAGCAAATTGTTAAAAAAAGAAATATTTGTTTAGAACTTTAAAAATGTTGTAAATATTAATTTATCAAATAATTGAATGAAAATGAAAAGACTCTTCCGCTTTTATAACTTTGGAAAACATATTCTTTATCGGCATAAGTATATGTTCTCCTCAGTTCACTGTCAAGGATGTTGTCAATTGCAAATTTCAATGAAAATTTTTCGCCGATTTTCTTTGAAATATTAAAGTTAAGATTAGAAGATGGATGTTCGTAAACATTTGGAGTACCGCCTTTTGTAACAACTACAAGTTTTTGTCCAGACATATTAAAACCAACATTTGACGCTAATCCGATTTTGTCGTTTTCGTAATTTATAAATGAATTTATTATCCAGGGAGCTTGTCCATACATTGGTCTAACTCCTGTATATTCAGGATTTGTAAGTATTGCAACTTGGTAATTTTCATCTGGTTCAATAACTTCAGATTTTACATAAGTAAAATTTCCTCCTACAACTAAACCTTCGAAAATTTGTTTTCTCAATTCAATTTCCACACCGTAAAGCATAGATTTTTCGATATTTATATAATGAAATTCAGGATTATTAGACCTTGGGTCGTCAACAAGTTCTATTGCATTGTAGAATTTTTTGTAAAATGCACTTACAGAAATCAATTCGCCGGGTTTTAAATAAGTTTCCCAACGTAAATCGTAGTTATCAATAAGTGTTCTTTGTAAATCAGGATTTCCAACAACTCGCCAGCCTTCTTTAAAATCATAATATGAATATGGAGCAATTTCTCTGAACGAAGGTCTTGCTAATGTACGGCTTACAGCCGCTCTTATGTTCATTTCTTCGGTTAACGAATATGTAATGTTTAGTGCCGGCAGAATATCTCTATTATATGTATGTTCTGAATTAACATATTTACTATGAGATTTTTCGAGATTATTTTCAATGAAAATTTTGTCATATTCGTATCTCGCACCCGCAACAATTCTAAGGTTTTCGGTCAAAGCCAAATCAACCATTGCATAACCCGAAGCTATTAATTCGTTGGCATTATAGCTGTTATAATCATCTGTAATTGGGTCGTTCTGAACGTAAACTCCGTAAGTTGAACCTGTTGCATTTTGTCCGATATTTGAGGAATTCAAATAATCGGTTATATTTCCGTTAAACGGAACTCCCTGAGAAAGAATATCAAACTTTCGTGATATTGAAATTCGGTCTTTATAAACATAAGCTCCTCCGAATTTAAATTTCGACGAATTTCCCGAAAAATCAAATGGAATTGTTATGTGAAGTTTGTTATCGAAATTCAGTTCTTCTAAATCTCTGTAAAATCTTGTAGGTGAAGGATAAGCATTATAACTTATTTTGTAGGTTTCACCTGTTTTGTCGTAGTTGAAAAATCTTAAATCTGGTTCGTTGAGTAACGAATTTGTATAAGACGAAATCCATTCGATTGTGGTATTGTTTAAATTGGTAATAACGTGTTTACCTTTTAGTTGTGTTGATGTAAACCCTCTTTCGAGATATCCTAAAGTGTGTTCATACATATATAAATCGTCGGAAGGTTTTGGTCCATATTTAAATCGAGATGTTGATAATCCGCCTTGATTTCTCAAAACATTGATACCAATTTTATGATTGTTAGATATTTTGTAAGTCAGGTTAATTAAACCCGCAATAATTGTTTCTTCTTCCGATTTGTTATCATTTTGTGAAATAGTCATATCCATATTACTCGAACTTCCATCAGATTCTGCAACTAAGTTATATTTTGAATAAACGCCATCGTTATACATTTTATAATCGTGAGCATAACTCAAGGCAAGGTTAAAACCTAATTGTTTACCAAATACTTTGATTTGATTTCCGACAGAAAAAGAATGACTGTGATTTATGAAAGACTGTTTTTCAGATACTTCCATTATATTGTTGAATGAAGATGTAATTTCGTCTAATTTATTATTATCCTGATAAATCCAAGGAACTTCGGTTTGTGCAGTTTGAGGTATATCTCTAAAACCGTTGTCATAACCTAAAATATCGGTTGTACTGCCTTGATATGAAAGGAAATCGTTTCGGAAATTTGCATTTGGATTGTAACCAACTGAAGTTGAAAATTGAAGTGTAAATTTTTCAGGAAAATCTTTTGTTGCAATATCCACATAACCACCCGAAAAACTTCCCGGAAGGTCAGGTGAAAAAGTCTTGTAAATAATCATGTTATCAATAATATTTGATGGAAATAAATCCATTTGAACTGTATTTTTATTTGGGTCTAAACCCGGAATTTCGGCACCGTTTAGAGAAATTTTGCTATATCTGTCGCTTAAACCTCTTACAAATATGTACTTACCACCATCAACCGAAACACCCGAAATTCTTTTCAATGCAGAAGAAGCATCAGAATCACCAAGTTTTGACATTTGTTGTGATGAAATACCGTTTATCAAAGTAGCCGATTTGCGTTGAACCGTTTGAATTGCTGATTCCGAATTACGTACAGCTGTAGCTGTTACAACAACTTCGGAAATAGTTTCAGACGAAGTACTCATCTGAAAATCTAAAACCGTAACTTCACCTGCTTGTATTTCAATATTTTCAATTGTTTTAGTCTGATAAGAAATAAATGTGCATTTTAAATTATAAATACCAGAAGGAATATTGCTTAAAGTAAAATTTCCATCAAAATCTGATATAGTTCCTATCAACGGATTAGAATTTAATATTGTTACTGATGCTCCAAGAAGTGTTTCTCCAGTTGAAACATCTGTAATTCTGCCTCTTAAAGTTCCTTTTTGGGAAAATAAATTTATTGAAAGAAATAATAATATAACTAATATAAATGCTCTGTTTTTCATTTTATTTTGCTCGTTTAAAATGTTTTGTTTTTTAATTAATAAAAAAAACTTGTAAGGTTTTTGGAAACCTTACAAGTTTTAAAAAATGTTATTCAGAAAAAGTTAAACTCCAACCTGTTGCCCAATTTGATGCATCAAAAGCACCTTTATAGGTTGTAGTTGTGAAAAATGTATCACCTGAAGGTAAAGTAGCTAAATCAGTCGTTTGTGCACTTGCAGGAACCGGATTAGTTGCTGAAATTTCAGGATTTACTAAAGAATTAGTATTACCTTCAAAAGCATTAGCCCAAGCAGTTTTTAAATCAGCTGGAACAGAATAAAGAGCAACTCCATTTGCATCTTTAGGTGCAGATACTTTAAATAAAGTAGAAGCATAACCTTCTGCAACTTCTATAATTCCAGCTATATCATAAAAAATGTTATTGTCCACATTTAAATTATTTTCCTGCCACATTTTGTAAGAGCAACCTGTAAGATTTGCACTTTCGTCTTGACGATATTCAATATCAATACCTGAAGTTTGAGAAACAAAAATTGAGTTTGCATAAGTACCACCGGCATTTTCACGGAAAGTAATTACTTTGCTTGAAGCACCTTTACCACCAATGTAAGTAGCATTATATATTTGAGGTATTGAATAAGGAGTTCCTAATTGATTATCAGATGGACCACCATCATGTTCTCCGCAACGGTCTCCGCTAGCATCTTGAATTGCAACCCAAAACTGTCCTTTTCCGTGGAAACCTTCGTCATAATCAAAACAATCATCACCACAATAAGCAACTATCGCATTTTTAACCTGTGGACAACCACCGAAAAATTCAATACCATCATCTTGGTTAGAAACAACTTCAATAAATTCAATAACAGTTGCTTTACCCACTGCACCAAGAGTTAAACCGTTAATTTCGTTACCTTCGCCAATATCAGAACCACCATGTCTTATTGAAATATATTTCAAAACGCCCGAATTATCATTATCATCAGTACCTCCAAAAAGTCCTCTTGTTTCGCTGGTTGGAATACCTTCAATAGCTTTTTCGGAAGTTGCATTGTTTGTTGTTGCTTTACCAAGAATAATTAATCCACCCCAAAGACCTTTAGAGTCAAATGGTACCGAACCGTTTAAATCATCAGCATAAGTTGTAAAAATAATTGGTTTTGCAGCAGTTCCTTCAGCCATAATTTTACCACCTCTTGCAACTATCATTGCACTTGCATTTTCGCCAGTGCCTGGTTTTCCTTTTATTACTGTTCCTGCTTCAATTGTTAAAACCTGACCATCGTTTACAAATACAAAACCTTCCAATACCCAAACAGTATCAGCATTTAAAGTTTTTGTACCAATTCCTTTTCCTTTGTCAACAATTGTAATTTCGTTTCCATTTACGTTAAATTCGGTTGCTGTTTCATCAATTATAATAGGGTCTTCCTCTTTACAAGATGTAAAAAACAATGAAACAGATGAAAAAATAATCAAAAAAAGAATTAATGTAGTTTTGTAATTTGATTTCATAATTTTAGATTTAAATTATTTGTTTATAAATTATGATGCAAATTAAAACTTCTAATGTTAATTGAAGGTTAAAACAATATTAAGTAAATATTAAGTAATTGTTAAGATAATGTTAATTGTAAATTGGTTATTTTGATAAAAAAAATATACCTTAAAATTTAGAATATAACATAACTTATTTAGAAGTTGTTTAAAATTTATAATATATTAAAAGACCAAAATATTATTCAGTTGGTACTCTTTAACGACCGATATGAAGTAAACTTGTGGGAACTTTTTCAGTATAGGTAAATATATTTTGAAATCATATAATGTTAAATTGTTGTACATTATAAATATATTTCAGATAAATTATTATAAAAAAATTACATTCATCAAAGAGGTTTTCCTGTGGAGAAAAAAATTTAAAAAAAAGGCTCTATTTAAATATATTGTTTGTTAAATAATTTTGAAATTTCAAATATATGAATATTCCTTAATTACATCAGAATTCCAATTTTGAGATTTCCACGTTTTTTTTGTTGGACATCTATAAGT
>Ga0316608_1000177_pt1 | contig 34159 bp, 56 predicted proteins | sample MIS2016152B_MG_FD_207673 | JGI IMG/M metagenome (GOLD analysis project Ga0316608, IMG submission 207673) | Microbial mat bacterial communities from Middle Island sinkhole, Lake Huron, Michigan, United States - MIS.2016.152B | ecosystem: Environmental > Aquatic > Freshwater > Lake > Sediment... | reverse complement strand
GTGTTGGAATTTGAGAAGAAAATATCCGATTTAAAAGAATGCTACGATAGAAAAATATCCGACATAGAAAAGAATAACGAAAAAAAAATATCAGAGATAGAAATGGCAAAAGCAGAAACCGCTAAAGTTGATAAAATGACTGAGGAGTTCATCGGATTTAAAAAGGATTTGGAAACTATTCTTGAAAAAATAGAGAATCTGGGAATCTCAATGAAAGAGCTAAATAAGAAGTTAGAAAAACATATTAACGAAGAAAAAGAATAACAGGGGGAAACTATGAAAAAGACATTATTATTTTTACTACTTGCATTTGTTGGCGTATCCGCGTTTTCACAAACTATGTGGAATCCAACAAGGACAATCTTTCCCGATTCTGTGAAAAGATACCTAAAAGCCGATTCTGTTATCAGATTACCCGAAAACGTTAACGCAAGATTTATAACCGTGATTGGGGACGCAGGTCTCGGAACTGATACCTTGTATATCTCAACAAACAACTATCCGCGTACAACTGGAATGTGGATTTTAAAAAGTCAAAGTTTGAGGGTACCTTGCGATAATGTTTCCGGTATAAGAATAAGTTCGCATGCAACGGGATATATCTATAGATATTTTTGGGAACGCTAAAACTTTAAAACACGTAATAAATATTTTGACAAGAGAACAATTTAAAAAATGTGATTTATCTTTATGAAGAAAATAATTTTGTTTTTATTTTTGCCTCTTTTTGTTTTTGGACAAAGTAAAAAGTTGGTTGTAACGATACCGGATTATTCTGCATTTGCGACTAACACGGATTTAACTGCACTTGCCGAGACATTAAGAAGCGAAATGGCTAATATAGAAGCTGACGAAATGGCTATGGACTCAATAGCCGGAAATGGCTCGATGGCAATTGATACTTCGGCGGTTCAATTAGCAAGCAACACCTGCAAAAGATTAACAATTACGGTTATGCCTCAATATTGGGGGACTGTATACGTGGGGGTTGCGGGTACAACAAAAGAAAACGGATTTCCTATGAAGGCAGGTGATATTTACAAGGTAAAATGTTCCAATACAAATTGGATATATGTCATCGGCTCAATCAAAGACACAAGCAATGTTATCCGTTACAGTTGGGAGAATTAAATGAAAAAAATACTGATATTATTGTTTTTTACAAGTTTCGCTTTTTCTCAAACAGTGCAAAGAGTACAGTGGGTTGATATAGACACGCTGACAAAGCTCGCAACTAAACCTTTTGTGATAAACTATGTTACGGGCGCGGTGTCTGGGATTACAGCTGGAGCAATAGACACTACTTCCAAACCCGGAGTAGCAAGCAAGCATTACGTAGACAGTACTGTATTGGCTAATGCTGGTTCAGGCAGCTCTGCCGATAGCACAAAGTTTGCAACTCTTTATAGATTAGACACTGTAAAAGCAAACAGGCTAACTTTGTGGAAGTATTATAGCGATACTGCCAATGCTCGATATTATTCTAATGGATTGTATCAGGCAAAAGGGACATACCTTATAGCCTCTGATACCACAGGCAAATGGACTTTGATAAATACTAAATTAGATAAATCGGTTTATGGGACTGACACAACGAATGCCAGAACATATAGTAATAATTTGTATCAAGCAAAGGGTTCGTATCTGATAGCTTCGGACACAGGAAATGTCAGGACTTATTCTGATATAAAATATCAACCTAAGATGGCTAATGGCACTGATGGTTATGTGTGGAAAATGGTAGGGACAACTCAGCAATGGGCAGCAGACTTAACCGGTGGGGGTGGGATAGATACGACCTCCCTATCAAACAGAATTGATACAAAGATAAGTATCGCAGATAGCAACACAAAATATATAACTGCAATAACCTTCAAAGATTCTATCAATAATTTTCAGAGAGCCGGAACTTATCTGATACCCTCAGACACGAATAATACTCATAATTTGCCGGATGATTTAAGCTGGCAAACTTTGAAATTGACAAGATCAGATACGATTACTTTGTCGAATAGAATTGACAAAAAAACCGATTCTGGAAGCGTTGTTATGCCTTGGGAGTTAGGGGCTTATGCGCCTATATCTCACAATCAAGCTCAGTCAACAATTACAAATTTAAGCGATTCACTTTTGGCGAAAGCTCAAAGAACACACGGACATCTTTTTTCGGGTATCACTGGGGCGCAAGATTCACTTCAACAAGTTAGAACGCTTACTAATGGCAAACAGGCTTCTGGAACTTATTTGATACCTTCTGATACGAATACAATCGCCGCAAGGATAAATGGAAAATGGGGAATTGCTGATACTACTTCCACCCTTGCAAAAAAGAACACCGCAACCGCAGGGAGTTATACAAATTCTAATATAACAGTTGGCACAGATGGACGGATAACATCCGTTGCAAATGGCACTGGCGGAACTGGCTCTTCTTATTCGCCTTGGACTTACTATGCTTCAACTCGGTTATCTGATACATTAGTTTTTGTTGCTCATAATACCGGATTCAGGGCGGGATTACCTGTAAAATACAAAGATGTGGATTCTGTTTTTAGATATGCCTTAATAACACAGGTAAAAACTGGAGTAACAAATGACACCTGCATTTTGAGTGGAGCGGCTTTTTATTCCGGTGTGGATTCCTTGTTTCTTGGTCCCGCCGAGAACGTTGTAAAGGCAGATTTCGGACTTACAGAGTATTGGAGTAACTATCCAACAAGCGGAGGTTTTTTTGATTCCTTGATATACCTACACGCCGGAGCAGAGTTTAAATGGGGTAACTCGGATGCCTATTTGGTTCAATTTGCCACGGTTACCAGGGTGATAGATGTTACAGCAGGAACGAAGCTAAACATCTGGAAAAGTGCTGAAACTCTAATCGGCTACAAGGGGCTAAATATGACTTCCGGAAATGGTACTTGGATGTATAGCTCTGCCTATTATATCAATCCGATTAATTACAAAGTTTCTTATGGAAATGGAATTGATTTGCGTGTAGATAGGGCAGATACAACACCTGATGCAAGAAACTTAACTTTATCATTTTGGTTTGTGTTGGAGTAATATATGAAGAAACTACTAATATTATTGTTGGCTTCTATCTCTCTTTCTGGGCAGTTTAAGTTTCAGAGAAGTTTGCCGGATAGATATACTGTATTACACATAAGAGGAAACGGTCAAAGCGGGTCAACAGCAATCCCCGATATAAGTTATTACACAAATACGATAACAGCGTATAACGGTGCTGCTATATCTACTACACAACAAAAATTTAGCAACAGTAGTATATATTTTGACGGCTCTAATGATTATTTTAATATATCTATGAACAGTTTGTTTAATTTTGGTACAGGTGATCTCACAGTAGACTTTTTGGTGTATTTAAATAGTCTATCTGCATTAAATATGATTGTATCTTTACTTAATAATCAGGGTATATCTGCTTTAATATTTTATACAAGTGCAACTACGGGAGCAACGAATTTTTATAGTTCGTCTAATGATGTATCTTGGGATATTGTCAATGGTGGTTCTGCTGGGAGTTTGTCCGTAGGACAATGGTACCATGTTGCCATAATTAGAGAATCGGGATATTTTAAAATTTATATTGGAGGCTCTCTAAGCTACACTTCTTCTTATAGTTCAACTTCTCTAGCATATGATACTTCTTTTGTGTCTCAGATAGGTGGTAGATCAGCTTATTCTAATTGGTCGAATTGTTATATGCAAGAACTTCGTATTTCTAAAGGCATAGCCCGCTGGACCAGTAATTTTAGACCACCAAACAAACCATATTAGGAGAATTAAAAATGATTAGTGAAAAAGATTTACCAGATAATAGCTCTATTAGTGATACCGATAATATAGAAGTTGAAAAAATAATATTATTTAGAGACGGGCAATCTTTTAACGATGTAGAAGAAGACAGTTATTATGCTTAGTAGAAAAAATATTATAATAAGAGGAATTTATGAATGAAATTTATAAACACTATTATACTTCACAAAATACTTACAGGGTATACGAATATAATGGGCTTGGAATATTTGCAAGGTTTATCGATGACCCGCAAAATTACAAACCTTATCAGGACTGGATAAGAAATAATACACCTGAAAAAATATCCGGCAGTAGGTTTGTAGTAATTTTGGATGACAAAATAACCGAAGATGCAAACAAAGACCAGATACTTGCCGCCGAAAAAGCCGAGGAAGAAACAAAAATAAAAGATGAACAGTTAAGGCAGGAAATCGCAAGCCTTGACTATAAAACGCTAAGATATTTTGAGCAGTTAGAAATGGACAAAGAGGGTGCTATCCCAAAAGATAAAATTAAAATGGATAGAGCCAAATTTATTGAGCATTTGGTTTATAAGCAATCTCTCAGGGATCAGGTTAGCGATCCAAAAATAGATGTTTCAGTAGGAGGATAAATGAAAAAATATCATGGTTATCCGGGCTGTTTAGTCCCGGCGATTTATTTAATCGCCTGCATTATTATTGTAATGTTTGCGATTCAAAGCTCTATGAGCCAGAACCGGAAAATAAAATATACCGGCGGGCAAGTGCTAATTACAAAGAATACAAGGCTCATTTGTGTACTTGATTCGTCCCGCAAGTTTGTATTAGATTCAATTGAATATTCGGAGGGAAAATGAGCAATCAGAGAATCGAAACGCTGGAATCACATATTGAGTTACTAAATTCGATTATCAGAAAAGAACGTATAGGCGGAGATGATCTTGCAATTGAAAATCTTGAAATCGCAAAGCTCAAATTTGAGCAAGCATTAAAGAGGTGGAAAGAATTTAAAGGGGAATCGAAATGAAGTTTAGCAATGAAGTTGTAATTCCTGCCGAAACGGAATTATCAGAAATCCCTCCGCATTCTTTTACCCATTTCTACGAGTATCATTATGAGGCTATAATCCCGCTTGGAAAAGACGCCTCAATGAGGATTATTATTAGTGAGGATGGGCTGAGGTATTTGCAGAAATCAAAAAAGATAGAGGAGTAAATAAAATGAATCCTATCAAAAAGATCAATCAAAAATGAAAAACTTAATTCCTAAACCAATAGTAATTAATTTAATCCCGCTTTTTAAGTGGATTGCAAAAATATTCAAAGGTAAAAGATGAACGATTACAGAATAAATAACGAAGGCTTAGAAATAATCAAAGAACGTGAAGGACTAACCTTGAAGCCGAAAAGACGCCTTGAGGGTGGGGGTTATTTCATCGGTTTCGGTCATAATATTTTACTCGGTGAAGAGTACCTAATGCAGGGTATCACCGAAAGCGCGGCATTGGATATCTTAAGGAATGACTGCAAAGACGCTGAGAATAAAGTCCGAAAAGCTGTGAAGGTCGAATTAAATGAAAATCAATTCTCCGCTCTTGTAAGCCTTGCCTTCAATATTAGAAACTTTGAGAATCTTGGATTAATAAAAAATATAAATGACGGGATTAGAGTAACAGATCCGGAATGGAGACAAGCCTACTGGGAGCAATACAGCAAAGCAAGAGACCCAAAAACATTACTGCTAAAAGTATTGAACGGACTTCTATTCAGACGAAGGAAAGAATATAAATTATTCACTAAACCGGTAATAACAAAATGAAATTTATCAAAATGTTTGCCCTAATTATTATTATGGCAACCACGTTCAATTGCGGGACTGCTTATTATTCTCTCAAAGATGGCGAACTGCCGGAAACCGAGAGGGAAAAAGAAAAAGTAAACTGGCTTGCAATAGTAGGAAATATTGCAACCGGAATCACAATACGGATAGTAACCGCAACGCCCGCGGGTATGGCGTCCGCTATTGTGTTTATCTCAATTGATTATATCACAGGTTGTTTTTATCAGAAAACGGAGGTAAAAAAATAATATGTGTGAATTATGCAACTTGCAGGAAATTGAGGATAATATTGAGCAGGAAAAAGAGGAACTCCAAAAGGTAAATCCGAAAATGGAATTTCTCCAAACAAACAAAAGTAAAAAACAAATTAACAATATACCAAACAAATTACAGGGGGTCATTATGCCGGATAAAAACGAATTCGGAGTGGAGAACATTATTAAGGCGGTTGAATTTCTTGGAAGCATAGGAGATGCTATTGAGGAATCGCTAAAGAATGACGGTAAGGTCAACTTTGCCGATGCAGGAAACTTTTTAAAACCCGTGATCAATTTACCTGGTTTCATTGGTTCAATCCCTCACTTACCGAGTGAGTTTAAGGATACCATCACCGATGATGAAAGGAACGAGATTATTTCGGCTCTAAGAGGCACGGGATTAGATGAAGGGAAAACTCTCGAAATGTCAATTGACGGCTTTAAATTAGCTGTCGAACTAAAGAACTATTTCTTTAAATATTTTGTAAAAAGCAAGGTATCGGATGCCGGAACAAACACAACAGAACCCGCCAGTGCCTAAGCCTAAAACTTGGTGGAAGCGTAAAGAGGTTTTGGGAGGCATAGGGTTAGTCCTACTCAATGCTGCAGCAAGTCCGCTTGTAGGGACCATAAACCCCTGGGTTTCATTTGGGGCAAATATAGCACTGGGCATATTAACAGCTGCCGGTGTTATACAGGGGGCTATGGCAAAGAATATGGCTCTGACAAAAGAGAACTACAAAATCGGAACAAAGTAATTTCTTCTTAAATCACTTCCTTAATCACAACCCTGTTTTAGTTCGAGGCGGGGTTGTTTTATTTATTCTCTATCACGTCTTGAATTGACTTACTCACTCTTGATAAGAAATTATATCCGGTCGATCCTTCGATCCTTCGGATAGTTGTTTTGTATTTATCCCAAGTATCTTTCCGGATTCCCGCAATATTCGGCATCATCACGGCGATAACTTCCGTATTGCCGTTAATATCACCTATTCCTTGACCTTTATTCAAAATTATAATTATTTTCCAGCAGGAATCCGGAACCGTTACAACGTTTTTTAATTTATTTTTTGTGTAAAACACTCCGCCAGCTAAAACAAATAATTCTTTATTTTGCTGTTTGCAAAGGTCTTCACAATGATATTCCAAATTAAGCCAAACCCCTTGATTTAGATCCGGCATTTGTGGTAATATGTTTGTTGTATAGAAAGTGCTTTTATTATCTTCGTCTGTTCTGGTTCTCTCTTCACTCCGGACCATATGTCCGCGGTCATAACCGCTATTTGTATAATCATTGTGAGTTACCCTATAATATCCTTCCGGCAATAGTGGGTCCTGAATGAAATTACCTGAATATCGATCAACATCACCAAACCAATTACTGTTCAACTCCCATGACACCCAGTTGGAAACATTCAGATTTTTATTATAAGAAAGGGCATACTGAGGGCGTACTAAAACATATTCATCGGTTGAATCGGCATCAACCGGTAACCCTAACGATAAATGAACGCTATTGTAGGGAAGGGTAGTATCCTGAATCGCCTCTGGGATTTTATCGCCTCCATTTGGCTCGTGTGAAGCTGAGCAGGCGATCAGAAAGAACGCTGAGGCTAAATATAACAATAAATGTTTCTTCATTTCTTCTCACTTTTTTAAATAATCGCTCAGGGAATATAATCATTTTTTGTGAAAAGTAAAATAAAAAAAACAGCGTATCCACTCACTAACAACCGGTTATATTATTATATACCATTCCGATAATACCAATACCCTACACTCATAAGAAAAAACTATCTTTATAATCATTTTTAAGGGTCAAAATTATGAGTAAATTTGTTGTTATTACGGAGATTTATTTTGAAGGCGAAAAAGTATCACGGAAAAGAAGAGAAAAAGATCAGTTAGATAATTATGAGAGAAACCAATTAATGCAAACTATTTTTGTAAACCTAAAAGCGGAGGGAAAGTATTTTTTGATGGATATTTACTCAATGCTTGTCTTGGAATTGGAAGAAAAATATGGAATTAAGATTTCAGAAAGGCAGGCTATGAGAATGTTAAAAAAAGAGTAAAATTAAGGAGGGGCGCAAGCCCCTTGATTATTTATAATAAGTTATGTCTTTTTTTTCTTCTTGGTATTATCTTCTTTCAGCATTTTTCTGTAACCCTGTTTAATCTCTTTTTGAACATCATGGATTTTTCGCTCAATAGGCAAATCTTCGGGATTGACGCCTGTATTTTTCTTCATCATGTCTCTAATTTCTGCGCCAACTTCTTTGTGAGTATTTTCAAGGTTTTCTTGACCGGTTATTCTTTGATTCTTGATTCTTTCTTCTGTTTGAGTGGTTCTAAAAAGATTTGCCGCAAGTTCGGTTCTACCCATATATTCAAATAATTCTTTGCTATCGATATTCCTTTCCTTTGCCAAGGTTACATTAAACATATTATATAATCCCAGATACCCTGCATTATTGAATTTCGCAAAATCCTCAATGCCTGCTTTTTGAGCAACCGAAAAAAGAGCTTTATTGCCTTCTTTGAGTTCATCTCTGACTAGTAACCGGTCGAACTCTTCAGTGCTTTCAAGATACAACTCGAATTTTCTTGTTTGTTCTGCGAAATAAACCTGAGCCTTTGCAACTTCCGGCTTTTTGGGATCGGCATTCATAACGGTAAGATAACAGGCGAAGCGGGTTAGCTTGTAATCTTTTATTTTATTTTCGCCTCGATATTCAGTCAAAAAATTAGAATCGTGGGATATTTTTAGGGTTAGGCAGGCTTTTATTGCTCTATCGATTGCGCCCTGAAAACTCTTCAAATCTTTGTAGCCAAGCATTCTTAACAGATCGCTTGCCCACCAATAAGTCATTCCATTTTCTTTTTTGAAATCCTCGAATGACAAGGTCAATGCTTTTTGATTTATTTCGTTATTCATATTTTACCCTCGTTATTATTTGAAGATAAGTATAATTCATGAAAAATTCAAATAATTATTGAATACACTGAAAGATAAGAACTCCTTATTTTTTCACTCTGAGGCTATCTGGGTGAGCCGTTACTTCTGTTTCTTCTTACTCTCTGTGATTTTCTGACCCTTGGTCTTAAAATCAAATTCACTGAAATTAGCCTCATGGATTAAGCGTAATGTAATCTAATCCTTTATACATCGAACCGAAAAACCACCGTTTTTTTCATTACTATCCCTGAATATTTTTTCAAAATCGTAATGCAAATGCCTATTCCATGCCGCACTAAAGTTATCTACTGTCGAAGTCCACCAATAGGTAGTATAGCCAAGCCACACAAAAGAACCGTCGATATTACGAAAACCGCTGGGTATAGCCTCGAACCCGCTACTGTTACTCACAACTATATCGGAAGTTTGCCAGTAAGAATTATGAAGCTTTTTTAATTTGCTTCCTGCTACTGACTCACCACCCAAATAATTAATTAGCTTTGTCCACTCAGAATCGCTTGCTACATGCCAACCAAGAGGGGCAAGACCTCTCGTATCATTCACCGCATACCAGTTGTATAGCCTTCCATATATTTCAGCGTTTGTAGGATTGTTGTTGTAATCACAGTATGTGCCGGTTTTAAGCACTATCCAATCCCCATTCGTAGTTACGTTTGGTAACGCATCGCCGTTTCTATATTTTGTTGTTTTTAAATTTTCTTGCATCCACGTTTGATTGCCTATGGTAATATAATTATAAATATTGCCGTCAATATCGGTTACTGTGCCATCGCTTTTTGGGGTTGATTCAACAGGGTTGCTATCTTTACTACATGAAGCACACAACAAGATTAAGATAAATATCAACGGATAAATCGCTCGTTTCACCTTTGCCCCGAATTTATTTTATTAAAATTTACTTTCTAAGTTTCGCTTCTTTGTAAATATTATTTCTTCTTTTTCTTACTCTCTGTGATTTTCTGACCCTTGGTCTTAAAATCAAATTCACTGAAATTAGCCTCATGGATTAAGTTGCGGACTATTTCGGAGAATGAGGTGTTATTTTTTAGACACATATTTTTAAGTTTCAAAATAATTTTATCGCTGGGGAATAAGGCAAGCATTTTGATATTAACATTGCCTTTCTCTTTAGCTTCATTTATCACTTCTCCAATTTGCCTTGTCTTAAGGATTAGGGGGGTTTTATTCAACAAAGTGCAAATAATTTCCGACATACTGATATCGTTCATTATGGAGTATTCTTTGACTTTTCTGAAAGAAACCTCATCGAGTCTAACGCCTATTTTCTTATATGATTTCATGACAACAATATAACAATACAACAAGTCATAATAAAGGGTAAATATTATTCAAGGATTATATTCTACCTTGTAATACTACAACAATATAATTATGTTGCACATGTAACAATAACATAAATCAGAGGGCAAAATGAGAAATTTAGCAGGCAAATATCAAGCGGGGATTTACACAGTAAGAATACCGGCACACAACCCACAAAGAGCAATCAAACTAAAAAACGGTTTAACCCTTAGACGCCTAAACAGTCAAGAAATTGACGCTGTAAGGCAGGGTATCGTATTAAAATTTTCAAAGAATTAGGGTCATTTGACAAATGATGACTAACAAAATCAAAAATCATGAATTATATTTGAACTAAAAGTAATTAGGAATTACAGTCATGGAAATCAAATACTACAAAAAAATCATAATCGAAAAAATCGAAGATGGAAGCCATGTTGACGAAGTATATGAGTTAATTGATAATTATTATTCGTCAAGTATAACATCTAAAAGCATAAGTAAACCTCTAATCACACACGCCAAAGGCAGAATCCCGGTCGAAACCGCAAACGATATAGTAAAAAGACACCTATCAAACAACGATTTTGTTGTAATGTATTTCAACAAAGCCAACACAATAGCATTTACAAACATTCTCGGTGTGAAAGCAAATGGATAAATTTGTATACATAAGGGTATTTGTAACCAATACCCGAAAACTGAGAGTAAGTATTCAAGAGGAAGGCAAGAGAGCCTATTCTGTAACAGTTGGTAGTGTAGCATGGGAAAAAGGCAAAGGCAGAGAATACGAAAACAAGATAAAAGAAAAGAGTTTCAAATTTGTGAATCGTATTCGTAACGAATATGAGAAATATTTTAATAACTAACCAGTGAGGGTAAAGAAAAAAATGGAAAACCAGAAAAAAGTAAACAACGAAGCTCCTGACCTATTCGAGGCACAGGTTGAGGAAATCAAGGCGGATGATAGACCTTTAGAGCAAGAGAGCATGATTCTGCACGTATCGCAGGAAATTGATCTTGATAAGAAACTTGCTGACCTTGAAAAATCATTTACCTATCTCAACAAAATGAGGGAGTTCTGTATTGCCAGACTTAACAAAAATAATGTAATAAACTGGCAAGACAACCCCTATCTTGGAGAAAGCGCAATGAACCAGTTTATGGCAGTATTTGGGATAGGCGAATCAAACGTGAAAATTGAAGTTGTCTATGAAAACGGAACTAAAAAGAACATAACAGAATCCGATTCTTTACAAGGGATCATAAAGGCGTTCTTTATTTCCGGTCAATTACACTCCAAAACGCTTGGTATTCAGGCTTCTTTTGAAGGCGGAGCTTCAATGGAAGATATGAATAACGAAAAGACAAAAGACAATTTTTTCTTTTGGCTCAAGAAGGCAAAAGCTAACTGGAGAGCAAGAGGCACGAAAAAACTTCTCGGATTGGATGGCTTAACTTGGGATGATCTAAGTCATGTCAAAAAAGAAGATTGTAAGTCTGTAAGTTTTGGGACAACAACCAAAGCCGATTCCGAAAAAGCCAACGAGGTATGGAATAAACTACTTGAAATCTGTAACGGGAACACGAAGGAAGCTGAAAATCTTTGCTCTGAATTGACCTCATTTAAAGGCAAGGACGGAAATCCGGTAAAAGGTAAAACCAGACCTGCAAACCTATCTGAGAAAGCACTTGATATCTTGGTCCCGAAAGTAGAAAACCTACTGAATGCCGAAAAGAAAAAGAAACAGTCGGCAAATGACAAAGAATGCCTTTCGATTATGAAAGCAATCGGCGTGCTTAGTGAAGCCGACAAGAAAGCGTTTGTATTAACCTTAGAAGAGTTTACAATCACAGCTGAGCAGCTGAAAGCAATAAGAGATGTTGGCAAACTAAAAGAGTTTAAGGAAACCTTAGAAGAAAAAATAGAAGAAAAAGCAAACCAGACCAGCGCACCGACCAAAGTTAACTGATCTGATTTGTGAATACAGGGCTATAATTTTCACTATAGCCCTCAAATATAATTAAAAAATAAATAATTAACAAATTATATTTTGAGGAAAAATATGATAGACTTTGATAGCGCTCAGGCAATAACTGAGCAAGAAGCGCCAATCGACATAAACAAACTGTTTGATGTCGACACAGAAAGAAGGATAACGGTATATCCTTCAAGTTCAAATACTCCCTCGAATCTCGGACATTCTTGCGATCGCTTTTTAGTATACAAAAGATTAAGAAGCGCGGACGCTCAGAAGCATTCCGTAACACTACAAAATATTTTCGATCTTGGAAATGCTATCGAAAGATATGTTATTCAGAAACTCACTGATAACCGTTTCGAGGTAGCTGAATCTCAAAGACCTTTGAAGGATTACCAGTTTAACCTTTCCGGTAAAATCGATGCAAAGATCAGACATAAGGCAATATCGCATAGATGGGTTATCGCTGAAATCAAATCATTCTCAGGATTGGAGTTCAAGAAGTATAACACTCCGGAAGATTTCCTAAACTCAAAAAAATTCTTTTATCGTAATTATTATACTCAATTACAGGCATATCTTTATTTAGCCTCGTTCGAGAAACAAGAGTTTGAAGAGTACGCTTATCTGATTTTGTGTAATAAGTCAACCGGTATGTTGAAAGCTATCAAGTTTTACCGTGATGATGAATTTATTGAAACCGAGATTTTACGCAAATGTGAAAGAATTAATCGGTATGTAAATAACAATGAAATTCCGGACGCTGAGTATATCGAGGGAGTTTGTGATGATTGCCCCTTCAATCATATATGCGATGCTAACAACTTCCAGAATGACGGAGCAAGATTCATTGACAATGCAGACCTAACTGAGAAGCTGATTGAGCGGGATATCCTCAAAGATCATCATGATAGATGGGAAGAGCTTGACGAAGAAGTAAAAGAGACCCTAAAGGAATACAAACAGCAAACCGGCTCACAATTCCTTATTCTTGATAACTTCGAAATAAAAGTTGCAACCGTTAATTCAACAAAATACAATATTCCTAAAGAAGTAAAAGCGCCTTACGGTGAGGGGTATTCGTATGAGAAAGTTTCAATTAAAAAGATGGGGAACTAACCATGAACAAAATTAAATGTCCAAATTGCCAAACTGAATTTTCTCTTGATGACGCCGTTAGGAGTGATATTGAGCAGAAAGTATTAGCTGAAAAATCTCAGGAGATCGAGAGCAATGCAAAAGCAAAGTTTGAAGCCGAGCTTGCAGCCAAACAAGCTGAAATGCAAAATAAAGTTGAAGTTGAAAAGCAAGCAGAAATTGAAAAAATGAAAAAAGATTCTGAAAGCGAAATCCTGAAATTCAAAGAGAATACAGAAAAAATGTATTCTCAAAGAATCGACGATGAACGTAAAAAAGCGGAGGAACAAAACTCCGTTTTAAACCGGACCATAAGCACGCTCCAAAGCACTATCGAAAACCTAAATATCAGTATAAGTGAAAATCAAACAAAAGCCTTGAATCTTGAAAACCAGCTGAGACTGAAAGAGATCGAAAAGCAGAATGAAGTAAACGCAAAAGTTAAGGAATTTTCCGATCAGCTGAATGCTTCTTACGAAACAAAACTTTCTCAAAAAGATATGAAGGTTTTAGAGCTGGAAAGTTCCTCACTGGAACTCAAAAAACAGATTTTTGAGATGCAAAGAAAGCTGGAACTCGGTTCTCAGCAATCGCAGGGTGAAGCTCAGGAAATAATGCTGGAAAGATTACTAAAAGATTTATTCCCCTCTGATAAAATTCTTGAAGTTCCAAAGGGTGTTAATGGAGCCGATTGCATTCAGGTTGTAATGAACCAGGACGGCAAAGAATGCGGTAAAATAATCTTTGAATCAAAGAATACAAAAGAGTTCAATAAGGCATGGCCTACAAAGCTCAAAGATGACGCCATAATTGCCAAAGCCGGAATGATGGTTCTGGTTACTCAAACACTTCCAAAAGAAATTGAAGGGTTTGGCATTGTGGAAGGCATATGGGTAACGGATTTCAGATCAGTTAAGAAAGTAGTTCCCCTACTCCGAGAACACGCCATCTCATTAGCTTCTGTATTTGAATCGAATAACGGTAAAGATGAAAAGATGACCGCTCTATATGATTATATGACCGGAAATGACTTCAAGGCAAGGATGGAGCGGACTTTAAAATCAATCTTCAATCAGAAAAGCTCTAATCAGAGAGATTTCAGAAATGCAGAGTTAAGATTCAAAGAAAGAGACAAAGAGCTTGATTCAATGCTTAAGAACCTCTATGGAGTTCATAACGATGTAAAACTAATTGCCGGTGGAGCAATACCGGAATTAGCTTCAGCCGAGAAACTGGCATTACCGGAAAAGAATTAGTATTTGCCCTCACGTATCCCCGCCTGGTAGTGTTACAGGTGGGGGTATACTAAACACAAAAGGAAAGGATAAAAATGATTAGCTTAAAAATAACATACGGAACATCGGCAAACAGAACATATTTTATTACGATTGACGGAGAATCCAATACCTCACAGAAACTGATTCTTGAGTATGGTGAGATATACCGCGAAACATGGACAAACCTAAATGAAATCGAAAAAGCCGAGAGATTCCAGGACGCTTTAGCGTGGTTAAGAAAAGAAATAGGGTTGTCAGAACCGGAATCGATATCCCCGAAAATGAGCACATGTAAAATTACCGATCTCAAATTCGATTCCGTAAAGCTGGCAGATCTGTTCTGTAAAAATCTTGCAAAGCAGCTTGAAAGCAGGATAGAAAACAATTTGCTATTGAATCTTAATCGAAAAAGTTCTAATATCCGTAAAACGAATTATAAGCGGAGAGCATGGGGCAAGTCCCCGACTTCTCTTGCTTTTTCTAAAGTACACTAAACAGGAAAATTCCGGCTCTCTTTTTAGTGTAGCCGGAAAGTTATTTTTAACTTAAGAAAAAGTGAGGGAAGTATGGTAAATACTAAATTATTCGATTCAATTCAACTCGACGAAAACAAAGAGCAAAATTTATTATTAGCTCTTTCACAAATAAGATATTCCGAGATTCTGCAAATGCAAATGAATCTTGGAATGAAGGCAAATCTATATAAAAAACTATTCGATAACCTTATCGATATAACTACACTAAACAACAACCTTGAGACAAGAAACGTCCTGCATTACAAGGACTTTCAGAGCTTCAAGGGTAAGTTTGACCCTGAAAAAATCAAAAATCACCTAAAGCGAATTGATGAAACTATGCCTTTCGTAAAGGATAAGTCAATCATTGCGGAGTATAGGCACGTTCAAAATCTATTAAAACATTTTTTGGAATTAAAAACTAACTGTTAAATAAAATTATTTTAAAGGTGTAAAAAATGGAAGATACAAAATTTATTGAGGCGATTGGTATCGCATTAAAAGACGGTGAAAACTGGAATCCCGCAGATAGGCAGTATGCTCTAAAAGAAGCCGATGATATCATTCTTGAATCTGAAAATGTCGAGATATTAAAACAAGCGTTAAAAAAACGTATTGGAAAGTTTGTTTACGATATTTCTGAATTTAGCGAAAAAATTATGCAGCCGGGACTGTTTGAATCAGAAAGAGATTTATTTGCAAAAGGCGAAGCGCTGGTAAGGGATTTCCCTTATGGTGGAGTAAATCAAGCGGTAAGTGAACTAAAAAAAGTGCTTCACGAAGGCGATCTCACAATCGAGGTAACCACGCCCGCAATGAGAGAAAAAGCCGAGCTTATTCAATCAATCATCGACTGGTATGAACTTAATGAACCTGAAACTTTTACGGTTGACCTTGAAAGCAACCTACAAAAGAACTCAATAAAAGAGTTGCAAGATTTACTGAAAACTCTTAACGAAAATCCGGAAGAAGGATTAAACAAAGAAATTGACCGGAAAATCAGTCAGAGAAAATTCAAATCAAAAAACACTCCTAAAAAGTATCAAAGCGATCTGATTAGTAAAATAATAACAGCTAAAATCGAAAAAGATCAAATTATTTTCGGTGATAGAAAAGAAGAAATGGAAAAGCTGAGCAAACTATCTATTACCGAACTCGAATTGATTCTTGAGGATCTAAAAACCGAAAAATCAGAGGAAGCGGCGTAATGCAGAGGTGGGTTGAAATAAAAATTAAATGGTCGGAGTATATGCCGACTGTGATTGATTTCCTTTCAACAATTGCGGTAAGCAGAAACAAGCAGTTTAGGGAAGAGGATATAGTTAATTTCAATCCTGTAACCCTCAAGCACGGCTTAAGGTATTTGAGAGAATTAAGATTCAAGGGTCTTGTTAGGTATGAAATGCCTTGCAGACAAACCGGAATATATGTTCTCAAATCAGACGTCTTTGAATTGGAAATCACAAAAAACAGAATAAAAGCAGGTGGTTATTTCATTGAGGAAACCAATCCTGTTATTATTCCAAAACAGTGTAAAAACGATGTTGAACAATTAAGTTTAGTGTAATATCATGGGAGCAATCATAACCTGCAAGAAGTGCGGAGAAAAAATCGAATTTGTATTCAATCAGAATCATAAAAAGATTCCTTTGAATGTCAATCCTTCGGTTCAATACGATAAAGCAACCGGCAGGTATGTTCATGTGAGAGTATCTCATTTTGTAACGTGTAAACAAAAATCATTTAATCAAACAAGGAATAATGGATGACAACCAAAGAAGAAGTATTTGAAAGATGCACAATAAATGGAAATATTTTAAAACTGCCTGACGCACAACTTGATCGAAACCTTTATTTAGAAGTGAAAAATTCTCTTGAATTAATCGGAGGAAAATGGAAGGGCGGGAAAGTATCCGGCTTTGTTTTCCCTAATGACCCAACTGATTATTTCGAGAAAATAAAAAACGGAGAAAAAGCAAATCTAAAAAAAGAATATCAGTTTTTCGCAACCCCTGAAAAATTAGCCGATTACATGGTGGAACTTTCCAACTTAAATTCTATGATGAAAGTCTTAGAGCCGTCAGCAGGTCAAGGCGCGCTTATAAAGGCTATTAAAAAGGTTGAACCGCTCATAAGAGTTGATTGCTATGAAGCAATGGATATAAACTATATGATGCTTTTAGATATTCCAGGAGTAACTTTATGCGGTAATGATTTTTTAGAATGTGATAGGACGGATAAATACGATTTGGTTATCGCTAACCCGCCATTCTCAAAAAACCAAGACATAGATCATATTTACAAGATGTATGAAGTTACCAAACCGGGTGGACGTATCGTAACGCTTTCCTCTAAGCACTGGAAAATATCAAGCAATAAAAAAGAGACTGATTTCAAAAACTGGCTTGATGGGAAGGACTGCTTTATTGAAGAAATCGAAAAAGGAACATTCAAAGAGAGCGGTACAAACATAGAAACTGTTTTAATTGTAATCGATAAAGACAAATATCTGGGAAATCATCAAACCGGAGATGAGCCTATGAGATAATAGACCAATTAAGAAATAGTCAAACGGCATTAAATAACTAATTACAAACATATCCGGAGGACTATGATAGAAAAAAAATCTTTGAATTTAATTTTACCTACATGGAACACCAAAGGCGGTTTCAAATGAGACCGCCTGAATTAAACGAAAACAAGGTAACTACATAATGAAATACAAACTTTACGGATCAAGCAGAACACTAAACCCAGACGAACTATCGGAAATTATGGGGAACAAAAGACAAATGAGATATGATAAATTTATCGCTCTCATAAAAACAAAAGATATTTACGAAGCAACCGGACTTAGTAGAGGCATTACCTCATTATATAAAAATAGAATGGTAGAATATTACAGATCAAAAATTCAGGGTAAATATTGCTACATGATTTCGGTCGGCGGTATTGTATACGTATTCACGGAGGTTGGAAAGTGAAGCTACACATAAAGCATGATTTTTGTTATTACGATATGGCACTTAAGAAAGGATGCTATGAACTTGAAAAAGAAAAAAATTATTTAGTATTAGGCGCTATGGTTATGCTGCCTGAAAAAATGATTAAAGAAAACAGATATTTTTTCGATTTGATAGAAACTCAAAAAGATGAACAAAGCAGTGTGAAGGTTTTAGATTTATTTGGAGGGAGTAAATAGAATGTCAATCTTTATAGGAATCGATCCCGGCTGGTCCGGAGCAATATCATCATTCAGTAACCGTAGAACCGAAATCTTCAAATGTCCTGAAACATATGAAAAGATTGTTGACTTGTTAAAATTCTTGTCAGACGGAGAAAAGAATAAATACGCCGTAATTGAGAAGGTTCACGGTAGAGGCGAAAAGGGCGGCAAGGGCGTCAGGTGGGCTGCCGAGAAAACATTCCGTTTCGGTGAGAATTACGGTAATTGGTTATCGGCTCTTTACTCATGCGGTTTCCATATCGAAAAAGTAGAACCTCAAAAATGGCAGGGGTTACTGTTAGGTAAATTCCCCGCCGGTATGAGCAAGGAGATAAGCCTTAGACGCGCTAAAACCAAACATCCGGAGCTAATATCAACTATCGGACAAAATCACAACAAGGCGGACGCTTCGAACCTGATGGATTTGTGTATAATGTGGATTGTGAAGTAAACTTATAAATTAAGGAAAGAGAAAGAATGAATTATTTTGGGCACTCGGTAAATACAAGAGCAGACGAATCGATAGGATTTCTTATAAGTAAACATGGAGCTGTAGGGTATGCGGTATGGTTCTCTTTGCTGGAAGAGTTAGCATTGCGACAGGATAACCTGTATATGGTATTCATGACTCCGCAATGGCTTAGGGGTTTCGCAGCTTCTTTAAATTTGGATTCAGCACAGATTAAAGAAATAATAGAATATTTGGCTAAAAAGGGACTTATAAGCAAAGAACTTCACAGTCAGAATATTCTTTTTAGTTCAAATTTCCTATTAAATCATAAGGATTATTTACTGAAACTTTACAAAAGCAAAGAGAATATTAAAAATATATTTTTTGATAAAATAAAAAACCGTATAAAAGTATTATCGGAAGAATCTTTGTTTACAATGACTTGTGAAGAAATAATCCAGATTCAATCCAGATTGATACTTGATTTATTGCAGGGTAAATCCGGAGTCAATCCAGATTCAATCCGGAGTCAATCCAGATTCAATCCGGAGTCAATCCAGATTCAATCCGGAGTCAATCCAGATTCTGAGCGGTATATAAAAGAAAAGAAGAGTAAAGTAAAGGATATTAATTCTATTAAGCCGAAAAAAGAAAATCCGGAACCTGGTCAAAGCGGAACTTTGGAAACCCCTGATCCTGAAATTATCACTCCGGAAATAATCGAAGATACAAACCCTCCGGAAACCCCAGAACCTCCGGATCCGCCTAAACAAACTTTCAGGATGTTCAGCATCGCAAGTGAGGAGTATTATATCGCCTCGAAGTTTGCTCAGGAAATCAAGAAAAAGGATTCGGGAGTGAAAATAAATATTCAGGGATGGGCAAATGATATTTTCTACATGTCCAACGGCAGGGATAGGAGCGAAATCGAAAAGGTCTTGCTTTGGGCGCTGGCTCACCCATTCTGGCAAAGCCGAATTGTGAGTCCTGAAAAGTTATTTAAAAATTACACAATGCTAAAATCACAAATGGAGAATCCAGATGGAAACACCAAACAGGGATCAAAAGAATTCCTTAATGAAACTATCGAACAGAAAGCAGCAAGATATAAAGCCATACGGGAACGGAAAGCCGTTCCAGCTGAACCAACACGGAATTAACGGTGAAATATCCGTATATCATGCAGGAGGTGATCCGTTGCTATCGGCTGTAAGTCCGGAACAGTTTGATTTCGTGAAAGCTGAATGTGAAAAATTATTCGAGAAAGCATTCGAGAAAGGACAATCCTCAGAAAAAATAGATCTGCTTTTTGATTTTATGATCGAAGAAGATTGGACGTGCAAGCAGGCGGTTGACGCTGTGAAGCATTTCTTGAAAAACAAAATCACGTATTACGACAAATGGATTATACCGGACATATTAGCTTTTCCCGCAGGTAAATGTTTCACGGGATCAAAAAAACAAAAACTATGCACGGATGGCGGGCGGGTTCATTCTGATTTTATCCGATTCAAAGGCGCGGACGGTGATATTTATTACTGGGATAAGAACTTTGGCAAATGTCCATTCCCGGAAGAAAAGCAGATTGTGGATAAATGGTTCATAATCGATAACGAAAAAATAAACGAATCAAGGGCATGGTTTGAAAGTTGGGGCGAAATCCCAGAGGGATGGGTTATTCGTAAAGATGACGAAAACGAAATCAAAAAACTGAGAGATATCGAAAGTCTAAGTTTGATGTTAAAATCTTTTTCTTATCCGTTATCGAATGAACCTGAAATTCAGAAAGCTAAAATACATTCGATTAACGAAGATTTATATCGGGAGCTGAGGCTCAAAGGAATTTATCCGGAATCTGAAACACCTGAGGAACTGAGGGGATCACTCGAGAAAGTTATATTCCAGAATAAAACTTATTTCATAACAATCAAAAATCAAGATGAACCGGTTGAAAAAATACTTGCAAAATTCTTAGAAGATTTCAAAAATTCTAAACAGGTGATTTGATGGGGTTGAACTCATACCCGGAAATAGGGGAATTTCAAAAGGAATCAAGGCAAGGTTTATATAAAAAATCTTATTTGATAAAATATATAAACTCGAAACAAAAACGCTGTAAAAGCGATTTATGGAAGTGAAAAATTATTAACTAATTTAATAACTAAATTTTATATAAAAATGGAAACTCGAATTTGTAAATATTGCGGTGAAGGGAAAAATGTCTAATACGAAATCAAAAGACAGATACGAATTTTTATTAGATAAGATAAGAGCCGCATTAAGTATTAAGAATGTGACTCATTTGGATAGGTTATTACTGGTCTCTCTCATTGTGAATAACAATGCTTTGGATACAGGCGTTACTGCAACAATCGAAGAAATATCTTCACCGGTATGCGGGGGCTTACTTTACCACAGCGTACATAGATCGCTTAGAAGATTGCAAAGGTTTGGGATTTTAAAGAGGCTGAGCAGAGGTTGTGGTAGAAACTCGAATTCATACGTAATTGATATTGAAAAATTAATGGAGCTGAGTAATGCCGTTAGCAAAGAAGATTTGATCCGTATGCGTTTGGCGAAACAACTATCCAAGGGGACTATTCTTAGGGCCGAAGAAATACCGGGAATCCTAATAGATATTAGAGAATTAGAGATGCAACTAAAAAAAATAACAAACGAAACAAGGAAGAAAAAAAATGCCTAATTTAACAATGAATGAATTAAGGGAAACCTTAACAGAAGTAATCAGGGGTGTAAAAGCAAAAGAAATTACACCCGCATCCGCTAACGCGATCACAAACGCAACCGGGAAATATATTTCAACAATAAAAACAGAGTTTGAATATATGAAACTTTCGGGTAAAACAATAGACATAAGCGGCTTGATGTTGCCGGAAGAAGTAAAAAAATAACTTTTAACGGGGAGGAAACTCCCCAAATTTTAACGAGGTAACAATGACCAAAAAAACATTCAAAGGTGAAAAAGTAATTTCAGTCGAACTTGATGACTGTAAAATGCCGGAAAAAGAAATTACTTTCGGTCAATACGTGAAAGCAAAAAGGATTGAAAAGAGCTTTAGCATAAGAAGATTTTGCGAAGGCTTGAATATGTCGGCAGACGATATGGCATACTGGTCTCAGGTCGAAAAAGGAAATCTTCCGTTTGATTCAAGCATAGTACCTATTGCAAAAATCATAAGGCTGTTAGGGTTGAGAAATCCTAACAAATCAAAGATGATTGAGTTAGCTAATATTGCAATCAAAATCGAACCAAAAGAGGATCCGATTTTTTACGGTAGTATAAATACGCCTTATCAGAAATATCTGGAAGGTCAAGCGAAAAAATTACATAGGAATCTTTTTAGGGATTCAATTAAAAAGTTCAACGAAAATAACAAGGGAGTTGCATTATGAGTTACTTCAAAAACATTCTTAAAACCCAGTACACAATTCACGCGTTGATAATCGGAATTGTATTTTTTATCTTGGCAGCTGTTTATAACCAAGATATTTTTACCTTCATTTCGTTCATTCTTTTGTTTACCGTATATGACGTATTTGGATGGGGTAATGCGGTTCACTTAAAGCAACGCTGGAATGATGAAAGCATAACCAAGCCATACCGAGTTATGCAGAATAGTTTTATGATTGTCAGCTTTATTTTAATATTTCTGCATTCAGGATGGTTAGGGTTATTAGCCTGTTTTACCGGCTGGTGGTTCGGTGGATGTGATGTTTTGTATTATGTTTTTCTCAGAATCGATATGTCGGATGATGATTATTACTGGATGCGGGGATGGTCGATTTGGTTATTTTACAGGCGGTATATTGAGTTTCAAGGGACTAATGAGTTTCCCGAAAAAATGAAAGATAAATCACAGGTACCATTAGCCGAAATACAGGAATTTGTTGACAAAGGGGAGTTAAAAATAAAAACCATAATTCCAAAATTTGGGTTTACTTTTGTGGGTCTTGCGGGTTTGTTGGTGGGTGTAATTATTAGTTTGGTTAGGTGAAGATATGACTAATAACATGATAACGTGGGACGATTTAAAACAAGCAAAAGAAAAAATATTTAATCAAGATGATCTTAGTATAGAAGCAGAGGCGGAGCGTGAAAGAATATTGAATGGATTCAAAGATGGGAAAATTAAAGTTATTTCTAATGTTGGTGTTTTGCAGGTCGGTTTTGATTATCCGGAACTCGAAACAATCGTATTAGCCAGACCTACATTAAGTCTTGCCCTGTATTATCAAATGATCGGCAGGGGTATCAGACCACATCCGGAAAAAGACCATGCAATGATAGTTGATTTATGCGGTAATTACGATCTTTTCGGTAAGGTTGAGGATTTGCGAATAGATCGCGGGACACACGGGAAATGGTCAGTATGGAATAAACAGAAACAATTAACTAATGTATATTTTGAGAGGAACTAAAACCATGATTATTACGGATGAAATAAAGGCTATATTTGATAAATATCTAAACGATTCAGCGATCACCAAACAAAGCGTCCGCATTTCGCCCAATGGGAAAGAAGATTTTACTCCTAATGCGTTTGATATTTCGGATGTAGATTTCAATATGGAGTTATAAGTGATACAGAACGTTGTTTCCACGATCCATTTAATTTGATGCTCATTACTAACAAAAGAATTGTTCATCCAAGTTGTCCTCTCCCCGACTATACCCAGATACGAGGGCAACATTTGCCGGATGAAAGACCTGATGACAATCTAACTATTGCCAGTGATTGCAAGAACCCCGACAAAGACGCATGGAAAAAGGAACTGCTGGAGTGGATAGATTCAAACAAAAAACGTATTGAGGTTGAGAATGACATGCATGTTCTTACTGAACTCAAACGAAAAATAAAGAAGATGTGAAAAACGAGAAGAGTTGAAATCGGATGGGAAACCCCAAAACAAACTATCGGTAATATATTTCTCTTGGCTCAAGACGATAGAAATTATATTTGTGTAAGTGATATCGGGAAGATACTTACTTATTCCAAAGAAGATTTTTATATCCGTTTCCTTGATTCACCGGAAGAGGTAAAGCAGATATTCGGAAATACCGAACAACTGAAAACAGAAGTTGATACGCTCAAGAAAAAAGTCAAGGAACTGGAAACCGAGTTGGATGTTATTAAGAGTTCCGATAAGTCTTGGAATGAAATGCAGGCTCTAAAAAAAGCCATCGAAAGCACGGAAAGGGCGTCTAATTTAAATAAGGAAAACAGCAAAGACTCTATATGAAGTCAACATCAAAATCAAAACTAATTTCAAAACTAAATTAAAGGAACTATTTTATGGGATTTTCAGTAAACAAAGTAACGCTATTAGGCAGATTAGGCAATGATCCGGAATTCAGACAGATAAAAGATGATTCCGCTCTTGCAACATTCAGTCTTGCAACCGATCAGAGCTACAAAGATGAAAGCGGAGAATGGAAGTCAAAAACAGAATGGCACAGAATAACCGCGTGGGGGAAACTTGCCGAGATGTGTAATAAACATCTAAAGAAAGGATCAAAGGTTTATTTAGAGGGTTCAATCCACACACAGCAATACGAAAAAGATGGCGAAAAGAAATACACAACCAACATACGGGTGAAAGAGATAGTATTGCTTGATAAAAAAGAGGGTCAGAACCCAGGCGGTAACGATAGTATGCAGGACGCTCCGGGTCCAAGCCAAAGCGGCGAAATGGAGGATCTGCCATTTTAAAAAATAGCATAAGCCCTCTTTGACCAAAAGTTTACCATTTGACATATTCTGTCAAATTGCGTTTTTGGATTGACTTTTTTCAGTGATTAGTATATTTTCGGAGAAAAAGGAGGTAGAAGGCAGTCACTAATTGAGTCACCAAAAACAGGAAAAAAGGCGATTCTGATCTAAAAACAAAAACATTGCATTTGTGGAAAAAAAGCAATTGAATCAAAATCGCATAATAACCCCTGAATTTGACACGTATTGACAAACAAAATCGCAATTTCTTTATTATTTTGTTTTCAATCCTATAGGGTGAGTCACCAATTGAGTCACCAATTAGGTCATTAAAACGGTAGCAAAAAAAAATTGGTTAAGGAGGGCGTATGTTTTTAAGGAAAGAAAAAAATGGTTATTGGAACATTTACTATCTTCACCATGTAACCGGCAAGAGGACAAAAGTATCTACAAAAACAAAAAACTCGGTTAAGGCGCATGAGGTATATTCTAAATTCAAAAAAGATATTGAAAACAGGTTTTCGGGCAGTGTGAAATCAATTTCAGTATCAGAACTTGCAGACAAGATATCGTCTTACAAAGCGCTGTATCTTACTAAGAGTCTTGCAAAATCCTATAAAGCTCTGATAAAGGATTTTGGTAAGTTCTTAGGCAATTCTATCAATATGGACAAACTTAAGCCGGAACATGTTGAGGAATACAATTCAGAACTTTTTAATAGGAACTACAAGCCGGGAACGATAAAGCAAAAAATGATTATGATCAAACACGCAATCGAGTACGCAAAAGAAAAAAACTACATAAACAAAAACTTTTCATTCGGGTTAATAAAAATAAAGACTCCAAAAATCGAAAAGGGGTATCTCACAAAAGAGCAGCTCCTAATGTTGCTGAAAGCCTGCAAAGAGAAAGATTTACAGGATGCCATTATTGTTGCCTTTATGACCGGTATGAGGCGGGGTGAGTTAACCAATCTGACATGGGATAAGGTCAATATCGAAAGAAAAATTATAACATTAAATAACGTAGGACATCAAACGAAAAGCGGAGAAATCAGAGTAATACCACTTTCGGATGATGTAATAGCAATATTAAAATACAGGTATTTGAAAAAATCAAACAGGTTTGTTTTTACCTATAAGGGCAAAAAGTGGACTGGGCACCTATTCCTTGTATACAAAAAATTAGCAAGGAAAGTATTCGGGAAAGATACCTCCATTACGTTTCACACCTTAAGACATAGCTTTGCCTCAAATCTTCTGATGGAAAACGTCCCATTCTTCACGGTTTCCAAACTTCTGGGGCACTCGAACACCAAAACTACTGAAATATATTCACACTTACGGACAAATGACCAGCAGGGCGTTGTGAATAATTTAAACATAGAAAAAGAAAAGTTGCTCCTCGATAACACGAATTGATAACCATTAAGGGGGATTATGAAGGAAAACGAAAAGAGCGAATTAGAAGAAATTCAAAGTATATTTTCCCAACTTGGGGCAAGTGAAGCGGAACTTGCCCAATGGGTTGAGAAGATATCGCTGGATAGGAGAAAAACCGAAAGCTGCATGATTGACCTCGTATTATGCACCTTCGTAAAAAAGGGATTGAACGCACACCACGTCCGCAGACTCTCACGAATTATGCGGCACGAGAAATTCCGAACAGTAAAATTAGTAGAAAGAATTGATTATATCAAAAAGCATATCGTAGAAGAATAGCTTTTTTTTGATGTATACTTGATTCGTCCTATGCACTCTCATTATTTTGTAATAAAAATAATGATTTGATGGCAAAAGAGAAAAAACAAGAAAAGAAAAAGAAACTGATTCGGCATGATTGGGTGAAACTCCAGGAGGAACTTGATTTATTCAAAATTGAGAACAGGGGAAAAACGCTCAAAGAGTTCTGTAACATCAAAAAAATTAGCTATGCTGTTGGAAGGCTCAACCTCAAAATAACAGCAAGTAAACAGAAGGCTAACGTTTTTGACCAAAAAAGAGCCGAATCATTTCAAGAAGCTGTAAAAAAAAAGCATCCGAAGCCGGTGAAAAGCAGGCGTTGGATTATTGTCAAAAAATGCGAATCCTTGATAACATCCTTATCGTAGCAAATAATTCGATTGTGAACAAAGTTATGGAGAAAAAAGACTTTGATTCACTGAGCGAAGCGATAAAGGGGATATCGTTAGTGATAAAATCACAGACAGAAATTGAGAGGGTTCAAATTGAGAAAGCTAAAATAAATAATCCAAACGATGACAAGCTGAAAGATGAGGAGGATAAATTCTTTAGCGATTTCAAAGAAGCGGAGATAGTAACAGAAATTCCCGAGGGGGAGCAAACAGGGGAGAAAGACGAAGGGGATGTATCTACTACCTAAACAACATTTATGGTTATTTGATACAAAGCACTTTTACAAAGCGTTTATTGGGGGTCAGGGAAGCGGTAAAACGCTGATCGGGGTGATGTGGGCTATAGCTATGTCAAGAATAAATAAGAATTGTGTTGGGGTTATTGTTTCGCCTACCTTTAAAATGTCTCACAGAATCATTCAAAGGACACTTCTTGAAATACTCAACGGGAAACATCAGATATCGCCTTACAGGATAAGGCACGAAAGATTAAAATCAGAAGAAAGCATAAGATTCCCCCAGTGGAATAGTGAAATCTGGTTTTCTAATGCCGCCAATCCAGATACTTTACGCGGGCCTAACGTTGCATGGGCTTTGCTGGATGAAGCCGGGATCATGGCATACGAATGTTATTTAGAGATAGAGGCAAGGGTTAGGGACCCAAAAGCGAAACTACTGCAGATAGGAGTAACAACCACACCTGGGGATTACAAATGGCTGGAGAAAGAATTCCCGCCATCGTCAAGCGATTTAAAGCTATTCGTTAGAGCAAGCACTCGGGAAAATACATTTCTAAGAAAAGAGTATTCGAAAAACGCGGAGACAAAATACGATTCAAAGAGACAGCAAAGATACCTGGAAGGCGCCTATATCGATCTATACAAAGATTCGATTTATTACTGTTTTAGCAAAGAAAAGAACATAATAAAAAAATATGAGCCAAAGTATAATTTGCCAATTTATATCAGCTGTGATTTTAACCGTAACCCTTGCGTTTGGCTGTTGTTTCAGATAGTAGACGGTAAAATGATATTCTTTGACCAGGTAGTCATGGATGCGGCAAGAACCGAGCTAATGATCAGGGAGTTAGGAATTAAAATACTTGATGCAAGAGGGAATTTAAAATATTTCGGATTAATTGTTTACGGTGATTCAACATCCTTATCGCTCAGGTCAACTGCTGCTACTTATTCTGATTTCGAACTTATAGATAGGGCTTTTGAGCGGCATCCAAACTACGAAAACAGAGTATATCATAATCCACTGGTGAAGGAAAGAGTCCCGACCGTAAACAAAGAACTTGAAAACGGAAACATTCAATTCGTGGAAACTTTAGTTGACTGTATTGAAGATGTTCAGGGCGCGATGTGGTCAATCAACAAATACGATAAAGACGAAGGTAGAGGCAAGGATAAATCAGCAAAACGCGCAACCCATTGGACTGACTGCGTAGATTATCCTGCTTATGCGATTTATAAAAAAGATGATGATAGTGCGGTTTACTATTAAAACACGGGGGAAAACATGGCAAACTACGAAATAATAAAGGACAGAGCAAAGACGTTGCTGAATGTCAAAAAAGACAGCAGGATTTATAGCTGTCTCGAATCTTATGCCTGGTATAATAATAACAAAGACGCGATAAAGGCTCAGATTCAAGAGCGCTTATGGCGTTCAGTGATACATGATAGACGCGAAATAAAGAGGAAAATAAAAAGTTACCCTTACATAAATAAAATCCCAAAGACCTTAGGCAGGCTTTGCAGCTTATACAAGGATTCACCTATAAGATATGTCAAAAACGGAAAATGTGAAATAGATCCCGGTTTGACCGATGCTTACAACAAAATTGTGAAGGAAGTCGATCTTAATGGTGAGATGAAAAAAAATCACAGGTTAGCGACTTTTTACAACACCGTAATTGTTGGACCTTACTTTGAGGAAGGGAAGCTTTTCATCAAGACTTATTTACCGTTCGAGTATCTTATCATCCCGAAAGCAAAAGATAAAAACAGAATAGACGCATTGTTGATACTCAATATCGATGAAGTTTCACCGCAGGAATATAAAAAATCCGTAATTGTTTGGACTGAAAAAGATCACTACGTTATTGATCAAGAGTTGATTAGTATGCCGGTTGAAGGCAATCCAAATAGATTAAATCCCTATGATGGGGTGATTCCGTTCTTGCCCTTAAGAATGAATAAAGACGATTACGATTCTCAGGGATATGGTCTTGAATGGATGGTTGAGATATTTTTGGCAGCTTCTACGAATCGCACCTATGCAAATTATCTTATCCCTTATTCAGTTGGGGGTATACTGGTTGCAAAAAATATTGATCTGGGTAAAGCGGTAAATGGGAACCAAAGAGCCGAACTTCCGGGGGATAGAATAACAGCCTCGGATGGACAGGAAGTAATAATGAATGAACAATACTCCGGGCAAGGAATAAGAATATCTCCAGACCTTGTGCTGAGTCTAAAACCAAGCACCATAAGTGGTAAAGACGCAAGTATCGAATTTGTAAGTCTCAAATCTGATATGAGTGTAGTAAGGACAGAAAGTGACTGGGACGCAAAAAACGCGCTAAGCGATGCCGGAGTTGATCTAAATTCGATTGTACTCGAAAGGGGATATACCTCTGGTTTCGGTATTGTTGCCGAAAGTCAGGGTCTGATGGAATTAAGGAAAGAACAGATTCCGATATTAGCTAAATTCGAAAACGATCTATTTAATCTGGTAAGGTCATTAGGTAAAAAAGAGCCGGATGTTGACGACATCCCCGATGATGCCGAACTGTTTATCGACTATAAAGAGCCTTCATTCCCTCGAACCATGGAAGAAACAAAGACTGAAAGGGATATGAAGTTACAGCACAATACAATAAGTTACCTGGATTTAATCAGAGAAGACAATCCTGATATATCAAGTGACGAAGAGGCTCAGGATAGACTGAATGAGAATTACAAAATAAACAAAAAATTCCAATCTGTTTTTGGGAACATAACCGATTCGATATTGTCGGATGATGTAGCGGAGGTAAGCGGAGGCGGCAAGGGAAAGGGTGGTCAAACGGAGTTATTCGTTCCCGGAGCCGGCAGAGATATAGATATGCCGACTGATAGGCAATTTTATTGCTGGGACTGCGGGGATTCGGTTGGAATTACAGCTTTAGCCATGATAGGTGAAGAGCCTAACCCTGACGAACTGGCCAAAGATTTAGGTTCAACTCCCGAGTGGGGCACTGAGCCGGAAAACATAAAAACTGTATTAGAAAAATACGGCTATACGGTTGACTTAAAATCCATGTCAACTTATGAAGTAAAGGAATATCTGGATAAAGGCATACCTGTTATTTTGGATATTCAGGCATGGCATTTTGACACCGTAAAAGATTACGATTATTCGAATGAGTGGGAAGATGGCCATTATGTTACTGCTTATGGATATAATAACGAAGCTGTGAAGCTGAAAGATCCGAGTTCCCTTAGGAACCGTGAAATCACATGGGATGACTTAGAGAAACGTTGGCATGATGTCGATCGCAAGGGGAATAAATTATTCAATATCGGAATAGCTTATTATGGATTGCCGATTACCTTTAGCAGCACAAAGACGGAGCCGATAGGGTAAATCATAATTTAATACAAACAAATGAGGTCAACATGAGAATCAAAGGCACATACTCCGAAATAACCTATATCTCTCCGGATTCAATAATATTCATGAGAGAAAACACTCAAAATCAAAAATTTGAGTTATTCGATAAGTCCGGTGAGATATTCGAAATAATTGATTCGATCGAATATGAAAAAGTTAAAAAATCCTTTAAGTTTGATGTTGAGTTCAATAACTTCACGTGGAAAATATGCGCAAAAAAAGCCGATATAATTTGCTATAAATTTGATGGTATCGATGGGCACAGGATTAAAGTTAGAAACTATTTTTTTTATGCATCGGAAGCCGAGACTTTGGACTTAATCAAAAAATTAGAAGAAAATAATGAATGAAAATCAAAATTAAAATAAAAGTTAAATGTTTTTATAAGGGATTCTAAATGACAAAAACAGCCATAAAGAATAAAATTGTGAAATACGACCAGGTAAGCTGGAAAGAACTTATTCCTGTACAGAATGATAAACTCGAGGAGTATATCCCTGGGGGTTACACAAAGATTAAAAACGCATTTCTGAGGCATAGCTTTTTTAAGGTGATTCATGTTTACGAAAATAAAGGTAAGCTCTATTTACTCGAAGGCGTCAAATTCTTTGAGGTGTTGAAGGATCTGCATGATGAGGGCGTAAAAGTTCCGGAAAAGCTATCAGCCGTATGGGTAGACTGTAAGGATATGCAAGAAGCGGCCGAGTTGGTATTAGTTTATCTTAGTCATTTCACGGAAACAAACAAAGAAGCTCTTAGAGAGCATCTGAAAATATACCAGCTTGATGATCGCCTTGAGTTGTTAGACCAAGAGTTGCAATTGGTGGGCTTAGACGTGGGACTAATCGAACTTAAGGACGATTTAGATATTAAGAATACATTTGACCAGATCGAAGGGGCAAAAAACTCATCAATCGATTCAATAAAGTATAAGGGATATCGTATAAATCTTACAGAGGAGGAGGCGGAGTTTTTCGAAAAGAAGATCAAAGTATATCTTGAAGATAACGGGACTCTTTACGGATTTGTAAAAAGCGAAATGATGCAATGAATTTTATAGAAAACTATGAAATATCGAAAATCAAGCCGGCTGAATACAACCCGAGAAAAATAAAACCCGAAAGCGCTCAAATGCTTGCCGAGAGTATCAAGGGGATAGGGTTAGTAAGGCCGTTACTGCTTAACAGGAATACTCTGATTGCCGGGCACCAGAGGCATAAGGCGATGAGTTCCCTTGGAACTTTCGAAACTTGCGCGGTTTATAGATCGGAAAAAATTAGCATAAAGGATGAAGTTAGGTTTAACCTTTTACACAACAGCCTTGATCTAATGGAATTTCCGGTTAGGATAAAAAAGACTTATCGTAATGAGGGATTTCAGCAAATCCAATACTCGGATATTGAAATCAAGGGGAAAATCGGATCTTTCGAGAATGCGGTTGACCGAAAAAATATATTGGATTTATTTGTTAAATATGGATTATTCGATACTCCGCTGGTCCTTAATACAGGTCAAGTATATTCCATGATGAATTATCTCATTTGTTGCTATATCCTAAAGCTAAATCCCATGGTTTACGTAATAAGTGATTCAAAAAAGCCATTATTAGATAAGTACCTTAAGCAGGATTATGGATATTATAATTACGAAAATATTCCACTGAAAAGCAGTAACCAGTTTATGTGTCAAATGAATAGGATGGTTGATGGAGAATTTAATTTCCATTCAAAACTTTACGAAGGTTTAATTTTACCGGAAATCAATAAAAAGCAGAGAATTCTTGATTTTGGCGCCGGAAAGTTTGGATATGTGAACAAACTGAAAAAAGAGGGATATAAAATATTTGGGATAGAGTTTTTTATAGTAAAAGGCAGTAAATACGATGTCAATAAAATCAGAGCAAACATAGATGATGTAATCAGAGATATTCAGAAAAATGGATTATACGATGTAATTATTTTGGATTCGGTTTTAAATTCGATAGTAAACAAGGAAATTGAATCCGATGTCTTGAATTGCTGTAACGCACTGTTAAAGCCAAACGGAACAATTTATTTATCATGCCGGTTCAAAGACGAATATAGCAGCAAACTAAAATTAAAAAGAGTTTCAAGCAAAAGAGTTTACCACGAATATTATGATGAAAATAATGTTTCAGTGAAATTCCGATCGGGTTTATTCACGGCTCAGAAGTTCCACGGAAAAGAAGAGTTTGCTAATTTGGTTAAAGATTACTTTGGAGAAAAATATAAATTATTCGCAGTTGTAAGAACAGTGAAAAACAGATATAAAGCCGTAGGTGAGGACTCTAACATGTCTTATCACTACAAATACGCCAAAGGCATTAAATCAAAACAATTACCAAAAGAAATTCTAATACAAAGCCTTTCAAATGAATTTAATTTACAGCTAACAGATTCGTTGACCGTAAATAGGCATAGTGAAATTTTAAAAGTAATGGATAATTACCTATGAACCATAAAGAATTTGCTAAAGAAATATTCGAAAACAAAAAAATCATAAAAGAAAAAATCAATAAGATTTATGATAACAAAAAGATATTCAAGACTTTTATGCGGGTTTTTGACAAGATTGACCTTGATAAATTCGATAGCCTAACCGCGGCTGAGCAGAAAGAGCTTATGCTAAAGGTTTTCGGTAATCCCGCTGAGGTTCTTGAGGGATTAATCAAGACGGAACTTAAAAAAGCAGAGAACTTATCACAGAAACGAATTGATTCACTTGCAAACGGAGAGGAATAATGGGACGCTTAATATCATCAACTCAGCTTAGAGCTGTTCTCTTGAAGCTCGGCGATGCGGGAAAGCAGATGATGCGGGATCACATCATGGATCAAAGGGAAATAGATGGAACGCCTTTCCCGAGGTTATCGCCTGTAACATCGGCGGTAAAAAGGGCAAGAGGCGGGGGAATTTCCGGAAATGCCAACATGAGAATGAGGGCAACAAATGATTTTATGAAAAATGCCTTTGCCTCAACCGTAGAGGATGAAAAAGTAGTATTCTATATCAGCACACAACCTCATGAGTTTAAGAAATCCGAGGCAAACAGGGAGCGGGTTTTAGGCAGGCTTAAGGCGGGCAAGAGTGTTTCCAAGAGGGCATGGGCAGGCACCCAAAAAAAAGATATCAGATATTTGGATATCGCAAAATGGAATCTAAGGGGAGAATATGACCAGGGATTTAGAAGATCAAGCAACCCCGGCGCAAATTTCTTTGGATTCTCTGAAAAGGATAAGGACGAATTAAGAATAACAGCGGTAAATGAACTATCTCCAATTATCGTAAGAAATGCAATAAATGAAATAATGAATAGTGTAAAATAATATGCCGGCAATAGATAAAAATAACGCGGAAATACAGCTTGAAATATTCATCAGTGAAGCCATAAGAGCAGAAATCGAATTTTCAAGAGCAATACTTCTTGAGGTCAAGCAGTGGAAACTTTCCGGAATGTCTGATAATGAAATATACAAAACACTTGAAGATAGATTTTACGGACAATCAAGCTCCGTATCCTCTATGTTAAACAAACAAGGCACAGCCTTATGGCAGAAAATGAAAGGATTACAGTTTAATGCTGTTTTCAATACTTTTGACGAAGACGCGATTTACGAGTGGGTAAAAAATGATGCCGCTCAGTCATGCAGGCAGTGCATTGAGAGAGACGGACAACAGAAACCGTTTAAGATTTGGAAGCAAATCGGATTGCCCACAACCGGCAGCACAGACTGTAGGCATAATTGCGCCTGCGGACTTAAAAGAATAAGCCCACCTTAATACTCATAGCTCCTATACATTAGCCGAAGGGTCAGTCAAAAGCTGACCCTTTTTTTTTGCT
>Ga0316608_1000176_pt1 | contig 34467 bp, 33 predicted proteins | sample MIS2016152B_MG_FD_207673 | JGI IMG/M metagenome (GOLD analysis project Ga0316608, IMG submission 207673) | Microbial mat bacterial communities from Middle Island sinkhole, Lake Huron, Michigan, United States - MIS.2016.152B | ecosystem: Environmental > Aquatic > Freshwater > Lake > Sediment... | reverse complement strand
ATGCTTAATTTACAAAATATAGTACGATCGTAGCCTTAAAATAACAATGTAAGTTAATCAAATTAAACGACAAAAATATCTTTTTTTATTGGAAAAAAACGTGTTTCAAATGATATAAATCGATTACATTACATTTATATTCATACTAGCCGCCTTCACATAAATCTTTATAAACCATTAACTTTGAAATTAGTTATTGTATTAATCAATGTTTGAATGATTTTACTGTAAACCATTAATATGTGCAAAAATATGCGTAAATATTCGAGTCTGATGCTGGTACTTTTAGGGTTTTTGTTTTTAAGTTCCTGCGAAAAAGTTGTTTTCGAGCCGCCAGTTGTCGAGGGGCAGGTTTCTTTTGCTACTGAAGTGGCACCTCCAATTAGTGCAGATTGTGGTAAATGCCATGCTGGTATGAAATCGCAAGTGAATTTTTACGAAGTCTTAGCTAAGGCAGGATACGTTGACACGGTAAATACGGCCTCCAGTAAAATTTACCAGCAATTACAAAATAATGCTGCTCACAAGGGATATACATCTGCTGAGAATTTAGCTAAAATTCTTAAATGGTTTGAACAAGGTGCTAAAAATAATTAAGTTAACTAACTAATATTTCAATATATGAAAAGGAGTATTCCATTTTTTACAGGTTGCGTAATGGTTATTGCATTATGTGTTTTTAACAATTCACAAATTTTGGCTCAGGAAGATGCTCAACCTGCTGCTACCGAACAAGAACAACCTGATAACAGACCGGTAAAAGGATGGTTTGATTCAGGTCAACTTATTGACAACCAAACTCCAGTTACTCCAACAAAAGGAGGATTAGAATTAGTTATTCACCATCGGTTTGGAAATATTAAACAAAACAAATTCGACGATATCTTTGGAATATATGCTTCCTCAAATATCCGAATGGGGTTTAATTACGGAATAACCGACAAACTAATGATTGGTATTGGAACTGAAAAAGACCGGAAATTACAGGACCTGCATTGGAAATACGCTATCCTTCAGCAAACCAGATCGGGTAGTGTCCCATTTTCTTTAAGTTATTACGGAAATGTTGCTCTTGATGCTCGTGATAAAGCAATTTTTGAATCAACCAAAATTGAATATAGGTATATCCACAGGTTCTCCTATTTTTCGCAAATAATAGCTGCTCGCAAATTCAGCAGTGCATTTTCCATGCAGGTGGCTCCTTCATTTATGTATTTTAACGCTGTTGATCAGAAATATAGCAATTACAACGTGGGTTTATCTGTGGGTGGTAAAATTAAATTTGCTCAAAGTATGGGTGCCATTTTTGAATATGACCAGGCTTACATTACCAGCGATACTGATGATGCAATTACTCCCAAACCTAATTTTAGCATTGGTATCGAAAAAGGTACTGCAACCCACTGCTTTCAAGTGTTTATGGCTAGCTATCGAAGCATCATCAACCAATATAATATGGCAATGAACGAAGAAGATTTCTTTTCAGGTGGAATCTCCTTTGGCTTTAATATTACCGTCCGTTTTTAAAAATTCGTAAATGACAAAACGCTTCTGGTTTCTTTTAATTTTGGGCATTATTGGTATATTTACATTTAGTATTAATTTATCTCTATTTGCCCAACAAGACAGTTCTAGCTCAGAGAATACTAAAAAACAAGTATTTTTTAGACCTGAAAATGGGGTTTGCTTAAAATGCCATGGAAGCTTTCATTACGAGTTCCTCAATTCGGACAGTTCAAAGATTATCCGAAAAGAGTTATGTCCTAATTATGTTATTGATACATCTTTATTTTATGTGTCAAACCATAAAAGCTTTAAATGCATCGATTGTCACTCTGAAGAATATGGCAAATACCCTCACAATGCATCTTTAAAATCCGAACAGGGTTGGGCCTGTATGGATTGCCATTCCGGCGATGAAGCATATGCCAAATATCATTTTGAAGAAATCGCTTCGCAGTATGAAAAGAGCATCCATTTTAAAGCAGATAAAGACGCCTTTACATGTTGGCAATGCCACGATCCTCATACTTATAAAACAAACGCAAGGGTAAGTCATAATGTAACCGACATGGTTCTATATGATAATAACATTTGTTTAGGTTGTCATGCTAACATTAATCGTATGGAAGTGCTCACAACCAAAGACAAAACAAATATTGTAAAAAAACATGAATGGTTACCTAATCAGGAATTACACTTTAAAAATGTAAGATGTGTTGAATGCCATGCACGTTTAAACGATACTCTTTTGATATCGCATCAGGTGATGCCTAAAACAAAAGCTGTTCGCCTTTGCGCCGAATGTCATTCTCAAAATTCTTTATTAATGGCATCTCTTTATAAATTTCAGGTACGTCAAAACAGGCAGGAGTATGGTTTTTTGAACAGTGTAATTCTAAATCAATCTTTTGTAATAGGCGCAAACCGGAATTATTTTCTGAATGTAATTAGCATAGCATTAACTGTGCTCACTTTATTAGGAATCGCTATTCATATTGTTTTTCGCATGTTAAAATAGGAAAATTTGTAATGGAGAAAATCTATTATTATCCCGTTTGGATCAGAGTATGGCATCTCATAAATGCAATAATGTGCCTTCTTTTAATTGCTACTGGGGTTAGTATGCAGTATTCGAGTATTGAAAACCCGTTGATTCCATTCGATCGAGCTGTCGCAATTCATAATATTGGAGGAATTGCCTTAACTATAAATTATCTGATATTTTTTATTGGAAATTTAATCTTTGTTAATGGTAGTCATTATAAAATTCAATGGCATGGTTTAGGAACCAGGTTAATGAATCAATTTACGTACTATTCATTTAAAATATTTAAAAAAGAGAATCCTCCTTATCCGGTTAATAAACAACGAAAATTTAATCCGCTTCAACAATTTTCGTACGTTTTAATAATGTATGGTTTTGTTCCTGCATTATTCGTAACTGGGTGGATATTACTTTTTCCAGGAATTGTCGTAAACGATTTACTTGGAAGTAAAGGCTTGTTTATTACCGATTTACTACATGTAATAGCCGGTTTTATTGTTTCATTATTTATGATTGTACACATTTACTTTTGTACCATTGGGCATACCGTTACAAGCAATTTTAAGTCTATGATTACCGGGTTTCATGAAATACATGATAAATAACACATTGATACAATAATAGTTGGAGTATGAAAAATGATGAAAGCAAAAATACCAGGAGGAGATTTTTAAAACTCGGAATTGGAGCTGGGGCAGCATCTCTGGCAGGTTTTGCTGGAGCCAAAATGGGAGCTTCAGAAAACAATACCGAAGAAAAGTCAGGTATAAAAGAAACAATTAAGGTATTGACCCCTGATGGAAAACTTGTAGAAGTTGAAAAAACGAGCATACTACCAGCTAAAGATGTATTTATTGATCGAATAAAAGCTCAAGAAGGAATAGCTGGTCGAAAATTTGTAATGGTTATTGATTTGGCAAAATGTAAGAATGCCCGTAAATGTATAGATGCTTGCCAGGAAGGTCATAAATTACCAACCGATCATGAATGGATGAAGCTTTATTTGTTGAAAGATTCAGATGCCACAGCCCCTTACTGGTTCCCAAAGCCTTGTTATCATTGCGATAATCCATTATGTGTAAGTGTTTGTCCTGTTGGAGCTACCTATAAAAGATCGGATGGAATTGTACTGGTTGATACAGAAAGATGCATTGGTTGTAAATTTTGCATGACTGGCTGTCCATATTCAGCTCGTGTATTTCATTGGAAAAAGCCTGATGTTGTAGTTGACGAAAATACTCCATATTCGCCTGAAACAAATATTCCTCCAAAAGAAGGAACTGTTGGGAAATGTGTATTTTGCCCGGATAAGTTAAGAAATAACGAATTGCCGAGATGCGCCACTGCCTGCCCCATGGGTGTAATTTATTTTGGAGATATGCTTGAAGATTCAGTCACAAACGGAACCGAAACCGTTCGATTTAGTGAACTGTTGCGCGATCGTGGAGGATATCGTTACAAGGAAGAATTAGGAACAGAACCATCTGTTTATTATTTACCTCCTACGCAGCGTCAATTTCCTTGGGAACGAGGATATGAATCTTTACCCGATTCAATAAAATCAAGGTACGAAAATATTGATGTAATAAAGGAAACCTTCCCAAAAGATAACAATCCTGCATAAACTATGGAAAAGTCGGCTAATGATTTATTAAAGGAATTCGCACCCCAATTAGAAAATCCAACGAAAAAATGGTGGTTGATTTTCGGAATAATGGTAATCCTTTTTATATTTGGCATTTACGGTTTGATCTATCAAATAAGATATGGCCATATTGTAACAGGAATGCGCGACCATGTAGTTTGGGGAGTCTATATTGTGAACTTTATTTTTTTCATGGGACTCAGTTATGCCGGAGCAATTATTTCCGGGGCACTGCACCTAATGAAAACAGACTGGAGAAAACCTATCATGCGTATGGGTGAGTTAATAACAGTAATTTCCTTGTTAATAGGCCCATGTTTTATCATTTTTTGCGTTGGTAGGTTTGACAGATTGCATTATCTGATCATTTATCCCCGCATACAATCACCAATTACATGGGACGTAATCGCCATTATGACTGATATTGTTGGGTGTTTACTTTTCCTTTACCTTTCATTTATTGAAGATTTTGCAAAATTAAGAGATTATAAAGAGTTGAATGTACCTAACTGGAAGAAGAAAATGTACACTTTTCTAGCTCTGAATTATAAAGGAACCCCGGAGCAGGAAAAAAGACTCAAGCAATCTAAAAACGTTATGGCAGCTATGGTAATTGCTATAGCTATAATTGTTTACTCAGTATTAGCCTGGATATTTGGCGTTACCCTTCAACCAGGATGGCACAGTACTATTTTCGGGCCTTATTTCGTAATTGCAGCAGTATATTCCGGAACGGGTTTACTAATTATATTGATGTGGTTTTATCGTAAATTTTTTCATCTAGAGGAATATATCACTAAAAAGCACTTCGTAAATATTGGTATTCTACTCTTTATTCTGGGTGCGTTCTATGGATATTTCACTTTCAGCGATTACCTAACCAAATGGTATGGCTCAGTAAGAATGGATAAACTTCTGATTGATATGCTTTTTAAGAATTACTTCTGGGAATTTGTGGTTGCTAACTACATAGGTGTAATTGTACCGATGGTTATACTTGGATTCAAGAGATTTCGCACTATAAATGCCATTACTATTGGAGCCTTTATAACCTTAATATCTCTCTGGTTTAACCGATTCCTTATTGTTGTACCAACCCTTGAAACTCCATTTTTACCAATTCAGGATAACAGAATGGCATGGATTAAATACGCCCCAACTTGGGTTGAGATATCTCTATTTACTGCTGGTGTCTCAGTTTTTGTCATTTTAATGATGCTCGCTGCTAAATTTATACCAATTGTTTCTATATCGGAAATGACGGAAAAACAAGATAAAGAAAATATAATAATATAACTTGGGTAATTATGAGGAAGAAATTAAGTTTACTGCCCACCATTACAATCATTTTTCTTCTATCTGCATTTAACTCAAATGCTCAGGACAGCATTGCAGAAAAGAAAGCACCCGACTTAACGTTTGTATTTAAGAAAATTGGTGAGAAAGGGTTCGAATTAAAAGCGAGACTTTCCTTATTCGAAAACAGAATAGATTTCCCAATTTCCGGAGAAAAAATAAAATTTATCTTAGGCTCCGATTCTATTATCACTATTGACGGAAATATAACTGATAAAGATGGTTATGCAATAGCATTTATTAACCCAGGGGTTAAATTACCCAAAAATCAAGAAGGAATTATTGTTGGACGTGCAGATTTTGAAGGAAATATGCTTTATGAACCTGTTCAAGCAGAGGTTTCATTTATCGAAACAAAAATATCCTTAGAGTTTTTGTTGGTAGATACTATCAAGACTGTGAAAGTAACTGCTTCAAAAATCAATAAGGACGATACCGAATCGCCTCTTACCGGAGAAACCGTCACAATATCAATACAACGGATGTTTAGCCGATTGCCGATAAGCGATGTTACTATTGGAGATGATGGAACAGCAACAGCAGAATTTCCATTAAAAATACCAGGTGACTCTTTGGGCAATGTTGATGTAGTTGCATTTATTGCTGAGAATGAAATTTATGGAAATTCAGAATCTTCTGACACAATAAAATGGGGCATTCCTAAACAGGAAGTATTAATTACACATCGTGCTCTTTGGACTCAAATTGCTCCTATGTGGATGATTGTTAGTCTCACGATTTTATTAATTGGGGTATGGGCACACTATTTGTATGTTATTATTCAATTAATTTTAGTGAGAAATAAAAATAAACAACTTAAATTAGAATAAATTAATTTTTTAAAAGGAGGTAAATATGAAAAGGATGTTAAAATTTTTGACCGCAGCTTTTAGTGCATTTCTTGCTGTAGTTTTCCTAATGTCGTTTATTGCTGCTCAGCAAAAACCCAAAGCCTGGGATGTTCCTGCTAACTACAAAAGTATGAAAAACCCTGTAAAATCATCGGCTGAGTCTATTGAAAACGGGAAAGCCCTTTATAATACTAATTGTGCTTCTTGTCATGGTAAAAAGGGATTAGGAGACGGTCCAAAAGCCCGTACACTTGAAACCAGCTCAGGAGATATGTCAGGAGCTGCTTATCAATCTCAAACCGATGGAGAACACTTCTATAAAACCAAATTTGGTCGTGGTGAAATGCCAAAATATGACAAAAAAATATCTGACGACGATATTTGGGCGATGGTAAATTATATGAGAACTTTTAAGAAATAAAATAACGTTTTAATATAAAAGGTAGTGACTTTAAAAGGTCACTACCTTTTTTTATTGGGTAATCGATATCAGTTACTTTGCATAAACAGAATAATAAGGAAACTAACCTATCTTGAAAATTAAGGAAAATTACTATAATGTATTCATTCGACTAATCAGTATAACGCATTCAAAAACGAAAATAATCTCTAAGCTCATCCAAATGTTTTAAAGAATCAATTATTCAAATGATTCTTGATTCCAACACATTAGGCAATTGCAAACAAATTTTAACAACAAGAATATTTTTCTAGCAGAAGGTTAGAAGTCTAAACCTAATTTATATTAAACCCTACTATTCTCTAGCTCTATACCTCTAATTAAATCATATAAATGATTTTGAAAATTTTATTGATAACATAAAGGAATTTTATTTGAGTCTTCATGTACGAAAAACGAATTATTGTGTCTTTTCATTTTTTTTTACATAAAAATGCGTTTAACACAAAATCAGTTTGTATTGGTCTCAGGTAGATAATAATTAATGATACAAAGTTTACCAGATTCTTAATTCACTACATTGCAAAATATTAAACTTCATAAAACTATATAAACCAGTATTATACAAAGAAAGGCTACCAATTTGGTAGCCTTTCTTGCAACATTTCGATTTAAGAATATCTATGGTAATGCAGCAATAGTATTAGTTAACAAAGCTTTGATATAAGGATAATTATGCACACCACGACTCTTATCTCTTACAACCAATTGGAAATTAGCAATAGCCGCAGCAGTTTTATTATTTACAGCAGGAAAAGATACATTTCCATTATTTGGATTTCTGTAAGCTGCATCGGGATTGGCAGATGCATCATATATATCAACATATCCGGTATATTTGCCATCGGTCTTTTCTAAATAAGTAGCTAATTTATCTCCTAAGGCTATAATTAAAGCATCTATATCAGTTCTAACAGTAGTAACCATTGTATTTACAGTAGCCGAACTTGAGTGGCATCCAGAAACAGTACATCCAAGGGTATTTAATGCACCTGTCTCCTCGTTTACTACACTAAATGTATGTCCACCTGAAATTCCGCTTGCCGGGCCAGAGTGGCACTTAACACAACTAGCACCTGTTTTATGTATTGAATTGCTATAAGTTTCGGTTCCAGCAAATTCAAAGGCACCTTTGCCTCCTACCATTGCGCCTTGAGTTCCATAATGGGTTCCCCAACGGTAACTTGTTATAGCTGTATAGGCTGTAGTAGGAGCATTTACAAAATCCATTTGTTTTATAATACGTGGTTGATGACATTTTAAGCATAAATTGCTTGAACCACCTAAATCTAGGACAAGCGCTTTAGTAGTATCAATCATCATATCTACCGCGGCAACTGTAGTTAAATTGAAATCAGTTGAATCAAATGCAGTGTGAATTTTATGACAAGCTCTACAACCAAGAGGAGTGGGATCAGTTAATGTACTTGCAGAAGCAAGGTATTTATTCTTAGGGGCACTTGTTTTAATTACATCCAAAAAGCCTTGAGAACTATGGCAAGGAGCACAACTATTACGAGTACCTTCAAGCCAAGCTTCACCTTTCACATGCAATGAATGGTTTAACTGAAGACTTTTAGCAACCAAAATAGATGTAGCATTATGGCACTGTCTGCAGGATTCACTTGCGTTGGTTCCATTTGTTCCATTAGTACCATTAGTTCCATTTGTTCCGTCTTTTCCATCTTTACCATCTGCGCCAGGTGCTCCGGCAGGTCCTTCGCAAGCAGCAAAAAATCCCATAATAATAAACAACATTATGGCTCCAATACTTTGTACTACCATTAGTTTTTTCATATGCATTTTGTTTTTGATTCCCATTATTAGTTCTGGTGAAATTATTTACTAAGGTAAATGAATTTAATACTTTAGATATAAATTTTACGGTAGAGTATTTAAGCTTATTGGAAGATATTGACACAAACAATTATTGGATTATTCAACCTTTAATATCGATAAATGTCGATATTAAATAAAATTTAGTGGATTGTTATGAATGAAACAACAAATTACCTTGTAATTATTAGCTTTTCGCGATAATTAATCATACTGACCAACTCGTTTATCTAGTCTATAATTACCCTGTTGCAACTGTTACAAAATACAATTCGTGTTCTCTTTTATTATTGAAATTACAAAGCATTTTTATTGGTTTTACGATGAATAATCAATCGCAGCGATTGATCGAACGTAAAATAACTCCATATCCAATTAATGAAAACCACCAATTTATTTCTAACACCTAAAATAGCCATTAAGTGAATAAACATCCATATATACCAGGCAATAATACCTTTCAATTTAATAAAAGGTAAATCAACAACTGCCAGATGACGACCTATGGTAGCCATCGACCCTAAATTTTTATATTGAAATGACTTCAACTTATTGTTTTTATCTTTTCGTAATAAATTTCCAGCCAAACAATCCGCTTGCTGAATTGCCACCTGTGCAACCTGTGGATGTCCCAGAGGATATTCTTTTGATTCCATCAGGCAAATATCTCCTAATGCAAATACATCTGAAAGGCCAATAACAGCATTGAATTCATCAACTTTTATCCGATCAAAGCTATTCCAAACAAAATCCGGTAATCCCGGAATTTTATTTCCTTTAATACCTGCTGCCCAAATAACAGTATTTGAAGGTATCTTTTCCCCATCACTTAATATTACAGTGCTGTGGAAATAATCAATAACACGAATACCAATTCGAACTTCTACTCCTAATTTCAATAAATATTCCATTGATTTTGAAGAGGATCCTGACGACATACCTTTCACCAAACTTGAAGATGCCTCTATTAAAACAATTCTGATTCTTGTAATATCCAGTTCTTTGTATTCTTTTGGAAAAATATGCTTTCGCATTTCAGCTAATGCTCCTGCAACCTCAGTTCCTGTCGGCCCCCCTCCTACCACCACAATGTTCATATAGGGAACCTGATCTTCAGGTTTATCAATCAACAAGGCCTTTTCCATATTTTCCAGAATACAATTTCGAAGCGATATAGCTTCAACCACTGATTTCATTGGATGTGCAATTTTTTCAACGTTTTCAAGTCCAAAAAATGATGTGGTAGCTCCTGTGGCAATGATCAAATAGTCGTAGAAACAAGTACCTGAAATTGTTCTTATCCGTTTTTGTTCCGGAAGAATTTCGAGTACCTCCGTTATCCTTAAGTGTAGGTCTTTATAACTGTTAAAAATCTTTCGAAATGGAAAAAGAATTGCACTTGGTTCTATACCCGATGTAGCAACTTGATAAAACAACGGTTGAAATTGATGATAATTATTTTTGTCGATAAAGACTATCTGAAAATTAGAATTTCGAAGTTTATTAGCCAGTTTCAACCCGGCAAAGCCCCCTCCAATTATAACTATCCGTTTTTTGCCTATAGTTGGTATATTTAGCATTGGTTTTTATTAAAAGGATTTATCAATTCAACAATTCTTCCTTAATTTACAAACAGAAAGGAATATTGTTAACCTAGTTTGAATATAATTTTAGTTATTTTATGAACCTTCGGAGATTCTTTGGATATTGTGTGCTCGTAGTAACCGTATTAAGTGTAAATTTATTAACCGGTTATATTACGAACTATTTGATGCATTATAAAGGAATGACCAATCCTTATAAGTTTACTGCAATTGGAATGGGAGTTCTAGTTATAATCCTATTCCCTGCATTTAAATATCTCGATGAATTGGTAAAATTGATGGCTCAGCGCATGATGAGCAAGGGGCATCATATGTTCGGTAAATTTCTAGGTACATTGATCGTATTTTCCCTTTTATTATTTCTACTTTACTGCATTTATGCTGACCAATGGTTTGGGATTAATGTTTTTAAGGCAATAATTGCTAAGATTTTTTAGCTTTTATTATTCTACCTCAAACGATACAAAAGCAAATTGCTTACTATCGGGAGACCAGGAATGCACATTAATAGTTCCTTGACCGCCAAATAATTTCACTAACACTTTTGGCTCGCCTCCATCGAATGGAATTAAGCGTAATTTTACATTCTTATTCGCCGGGTGACCAATCACATCCTTTTCGTAAGTAAGTATTAATGCCCACTTTAAATTAGGAGATGGGTGAGGAAACCAATTATGGTAGTCATCAAAAGTCAATTGTTCCTGATCAGATCCATCAGGTTTCATTCGGTAACACTGCATCAAACCGGTACGAACCGAATTAAAATAAATATATCTCCCGTCGCTGCTATATTCCGGTCCATCGTCCAACCCAACAGTGTTTGTTAGTTTTGTTTCTTCCCCCCCATTGATAGAAATAGTATAAATATCATATTCGTTGTTCCGCTGAGCACAGTATGAAAGTGTTTTCCCATCCGGGGAGATTCCATGAAGATAACTGGGTCCTTTGGGTGTAACTTGTTTTGCTTCCCCACCTGTAAATGGAAGTGTATAAATGATCGATCCCTTTTCTTTGGTGTTATGACTAACTACGAGCGTTTTTCCGTCAGCAGAAATAACATGGTCGTTATTGCAATTATTGGCGATTCCTGTATAAATTTTTTCAGGAATTCCGCCATTCACAGGAATTTTATATATTAATCCCTTACTATTAAATACCAAATATTTCCCATCGGGAGTCCAATTGGGCGCTTCAATGTGGTCGGAAGTTTCATAAACAATTTTATGTTGATTGGTAGCCAGGTCAAAAATCTCGAGTTTACTTTTCATTATAACAGTTTCTTGCGATTTCACATTCGATGTTATGGCCAGCAATAGCAAAACAACAACCAAATTATATGAGCTTGCCCTTTTCATACTATCAATATATTGGATTAACTCCTAAATTTTTAAAGATAAAAGAATAGATATCTGTTTGCTCATCAATTAAAATTGCGGTAGGTTTTCCTGCACCATGACCAGCTTTGGTCTGGATACGGATTAAAACAGGATTCTCTCCTTTATATTTTTCTTGCAATGTGGCAATATACTTGAAAGAATGAGCAGGCACTACTCTGTCATCATGATCGGCAGTAGTTACAAGCACTGAAGGATATTTTGCAGTTTTACTGATATTGTGAATGGGGGAATATTTAAAGAGATAATCAAATTGGGTGGAATCGTCACTGGATCCATAATCGCTCACCCACGATCCTCCGATTGTAAATTTATGGAAACGCAACATATCCATTACTCCAACCATTGGAATGGCTGCTGAGAATAAATCAGGCCGCTGATTGGTAACAGCTCCTATGAGCAGCCCCCCGTTAGAACCGCCCATAATGGCCAATTTCTGAGGAGATGTATATTTCTTTTGAATAAGATATTCGGCCGCAGCAATAAAATCGTCGAAAACATTTTGTTTCTTGAGTTTTGTTCCCCCTTCGTGCCATTCCTTACCATATTCTCCTCCACCCCGAAGGTTTGCCATGACATAGATTCCACCATTTTCGAGCCAGGCAATCCGAGGGATACTAAACGAAGGAGTAAGGCTAATATTAAATCCTCCGTAAGCATATAACAATAGCGGATTCTGACCATTTAACTCAATACCCTTTTTGTGCACGATATACATAGGTACCTTTGTACCATCTTTACTTGTATAAAATACCTGGTTGGTTTCGTAATCGTTTGGTATAAAATCCAGTTTTGGCGAAAAGAAAGGTTTTGATTCGCTATTTGAAATATTGTAAATATAACTGGCAGTTGGGTAAGTAAATGATGTAAATGTGTAGAAAATTTCAGCATCGTTTGCCTTCGAAGATATACTCAATACCGTACCCAAAGATGGCAATTCTAAATCTTTCACATACGTTCCGTTAGTTTCGTAAATTTCAAGTTTCGAATGAGCATCTTTTAAATAGTGTGCAACAATTGATTTCTCGCCACTTAGAATTACTCCATCTAAAACAGTTTCCTTCTCAGGAAGTATATTATTCCAGTATTTCTCGTCAACATTCTTTACATCGACGGAAAACAAGCGTTTTTTGGGTGCACCATCGTTTGTCTGAACATAAAAAACATCGCCTTTATTGCCAATTATTGAATATTCAAAATTGTAACTCTTGCCAATTCTGATGAACTTAGAGTTTGGTTTTTCAATTTCCTTTATCAAGATATCATTTCCATCGAATCCCCAACGTGATTCATAGATTATCAAATACTTATTATCTTCTGTAACATCAGCTGTAAACATTTGGTCCGGAACATTATCTTCCTTAATAATTAATATATCATCCTCTTGAGGCGTTCCTAATTTGTGGAAATATACTTTTTGGAATTGGTTTTTATCTGTCAACCCTTTGTCCTGTTTTGGTTCATCGTACCGGGAATAATATACTCCATCAGCCTTCCAGGCAATATTCGAAAATTTTACCCATTTTAAATGATCATCCAATACTTTACCAGTTTCAATTTCTTTAAAATAAATATCTACCCAATCTGATCCGCTTTTGGAAACCTGATACGCCAAAAATTTGCCATCACCAGAAAGGGCAATGCCATTCAAAGCAACTGTTCCATCTGTGGATAGCGTATTTGGATCAATTAAAATTTTGGGTTCCCCTGTAAGCGATTTTTGATAATAATAAACATTTTGGTTTTGCAAACCATTGTTTTTCTCATAATAATAAATTCCTGATTTTTTCGCCAGATTTACCTGACGTTCAAAATTCCAGATTTTCGTAAGTCTGGTTTTTATTTTCTCGCGAAATGGTATCGATTTCAGATAATTCGACGTGACTTCATTTTGAGCAACAACCCATGCCTTTGTTTCTTCAGAATTATCATCCTCCAACCAGCGATAAGGATCGGGTACCTTTGTCCCAAAATAGTTATCAGTGGTATCAACTTGTTCAGTTATCGGATATGTTATGGAATTTTTTGAACAGGAGAACATAGTAAAACCCAGAAAAATAGTAATCACAAAATTTCGCATAATAGTAGAGTTAAGCTGTTAATTACTTTGTATCAAACACCTAAAGATGTCGTATTTTAAATTGAATAAATTAGGATTATAAAGCGATATCCAACAAATAATTGATGAAAAATGGGATAACCACCAACAAGATAGTAGAAAATATTATTACAAAATTTAAGGAAGGCAAAACAGCGATTGGCTCTTTGTTACTACTTTCTTTAAACCATGCATTCATAAATGGTTTGAAGTAATAGAAAATACTTACCGCCGATCCAAGAATAGCCACTAAAACCAACCATAACCACCCACTGTTTAAAGCGGCGACAAATACAGTATACTTAGCCAAAAAGCCCGCCAAAGGAGGAATACCAGTTAACGATAACATGGCTATGGTAAAGCATACCGCCAAACCTTTATTTCTCTTACCTAAGCCATTAAATGCGTCGTTCAGGGAACTTCCGTCAGCTTGCCGCACAACCATTACAACACCAAACGCAACAATATTAGCAAGAACATAAGCTATGGAGTAAATTAGAAGAGCTTTGGATGAAAATGAATTAAAAGCAACCAATGCTAAAAGCACATATCCAGTATGTGAAATGCTTGAATATGCCAACATCCGTTTCACATCCTTTTGAAACAAAGCTGTGAAATTTCCAACCAGAATCGATATTGCGGCTAAAACAGCTACAGTATTGACCCAAACTTCCGCAGCCGAAGGAAAAACAGTTTGAGCTAATCGGAAGAAAGCAGCAAATCCAGCTACTTTGACAACGGAAACCATGAAGGTCGTGATAATTGTCGGAGAACCTTCGTATACATCGGGAGCCCAAAAGTGAAAAGGAGCCGATGCTATTTTAAAAGCCATCCCAACAACTAAAAGTATAACCCCTGCCTGATACATTAAAGGTATTCCGGAATTTGCATTCACTGCATAATCATAAATGTCTTTATTATAAAGTGAACCGGAAGCTCCATAAAGCAAGGCTATTCCAAATAATAGAAATGCTGAGGCGAACGATCCCATGAGAAAATACTTCATAGCTGCTTCGTTGCCTTTTTGATTAGTTTTGTTGCTTCCTGCAAGCACATACAGGGAAATAGACATAATTTCCAATCCAATAAAAAACATGGCTAAATTACCAGATTCAACCATTACCAAAGCTCCAATCAGAGAGAACAAGGTAACACCAAATACATCTTCCAAAGACCGATCACTATCCTTATAATACTGATTTGCAAGCAGAAAAACCAAAATAGCAGATACAATCATAACTAAACTAAACGCATTCGTAAAGTTGTCGGTAATAAGCATATTATTATAATGGCTTATGGTTATATCCCAATCGGGCAAAACCAGAAAACCAGAAATAAGCAAGCCAACTATTACAACTGGCAAAAGAAGTTTTTTATGCTTAAATGCTCCAAGGAATAACGTAAGAATCGAAGCAACAGACAACGCAATAATTGTATTCATATTTTAGTATATAATAATCAGTAAATTAAGTCTATAAATTATATTATAAACTTACAAACAAAACTAAACCAAACTGGTAATGATTTTGGGATAAATACCCAAGGTTAAAATCAACACAATTAATATAACCGCCACAACCATTTCGACTCCTTTTATATCTTCAAATTTAGCGGTGATTTCATTGGTATTTCCATACATGGTTCTCTGATAAAGCCAGAACATATAAACAGCTCCGAGAATTATACTTATACCAGCAACAGAAGCAATCCAAACATTAAATTGATACAAACCTACCAACATTAGAAACTCTCCCACAAAACCACTTGTTAATGGCAAAGCAACAGCTCCCAGCATCACAACCATAAAGAACACAGCAAATCGGGGAGCAACCTTTGCTATTCCACCTAAGGAACTAATTTGAAGTGTACCTGTCCGTCGGGAAATAATATCTGCAACAAAAAACAACCCAACAACCAAAATACCATGAGATACCATTTGAACAACAACACCTCTGGTAGCATCCATATTTAAAGCAAATGTAGCAGCAGCCATTAAACCAACGTGTGCCATGGATGAATAAGCGATAAGTCGTTTGATTTCTTTTTGCATGATGGCGATTATAGAGCCATATAACAAACCGATAACTCCTAAAATCATAGCAATAGTTCCATGAACTGCAAGAACATCAGGTGTCAGGGGAATTAACCAGCGAAGAATCCCGTAAATACCCATTTTCAGCATTATACCAGCTAGAAGCATACTCCCTGCATTAGGGGCAGTGGTATATGTATCGGGCTGCCAGGTATGGAATGGAAAAACCGGAATTTTAATAGCAAAAGCAATAAACAAAGCCCAAAATATCCAGACTTGCTTACAGGCACAAAGATGCACTGCACTTAAACTTGCTAAACTAAAGCTATGTGGCGCAGGGGTCTGAACATACATATATATCAAAGCCACCAGCATCAATAAACTTCCAACCAAGGTATAAATGAAAAATTTAAGCGTTATTCGAATTCTATTTTCCCCTCCCCATAATGCACAAATAAAATAAATTGGAATTAATGCCATTTCCCAAAATATGTAAAATACCAAGCCATCGGTAGCAGTAAAAACTCCAAATAAAGCCGATTGCATCAGCAAAACCAGTGCATAAAAACTAGCCTTATAATTGGTTTTGAAACTCGTTAACAATATCAGGGGGAATAGCAAAGCGGTAAGCAATACCAAAACTAAGCTTAACCCATCAATTGCTCCGGCAAACCGAACTCCCAATGATTCAATCCAGGGAATATTAAACACCAGATTATCCAATTGACCTTGCAGGTAATAATACCATGCAAAACAGGTAATAACCAGTGTAATTACCGATGAACCAAGCGCCGCATTACGAGCACTTTTGGCATCCTTCAAAAAAAACAGCCCTAACGATACGAGCAGAGGAAATAGAATAATCGCTAATGTGATCATTTCAGAATTGTATTTCGTTGAACTTCTCTATTTTTGAATTCTCAAAAACAGGATGTCCATTATTAAATTACTATAAATATTAATATGGCAACAACAGCTAAAACCATTGCTGTAAGGTAAAACCCAATATTTCCGGTTTGAATATACCGCACCTGCCCTCCTATCCAAACGGTAACATTGCCAAAACCATTTACAATTCCATCCAAAATCTTTACATCGAAAATCCGGTAAAATATCTCCGAAATCCATTGAATTGGTTTTATAATGGCGGCATTATAAATTTCATCAACATAATACTTATTAACTAAAACCTTAACAAGTGCAGGCCGTTTCACATCATCCGGCATAGGAATTACGTTATTCTTTGCAAATCGCATCCAAGCCCAAAAAATCATACCTGATACTCCAGCAACGGCTATTGACATGAGTATCCATTCTGTAACATGATCCAATTCCAGATTCCCATATATAGCTGAAAAAACCGGACTTAAAAATTTATGGAGGGAATGATGACCTCCCAAAGCTTCTGGTACACCCATAAACCCGCCAATTACCGATAGCAATGCCAAAACCATAAGAGGAATTGTCATGACATACGGCGATTCGTGCATATGCTGTTTTTGATGCTCAGTTCCCCTGAATGTATTATTAAACGCGAGGAATAATAGGCGGAACATATAATAGGCCGTCATAAACGAACCAATAATACCCAATACCCAAATTACTTTATTTTGCGCAAAAGCATGGGCAAGTATTTCATCTTTTGAGAAAAAACCAGCAAACGGCGGAATACCGGAAATAGCAAGTGTAGCAACTACAAAAACAAGAAATGTTATCGGTAATTTTTTCTTTAATCCTCCCATCTTACGAATGTCCTGTTCTCCGCCCAATGCATGTATTACGCTACCAGCTGCAAGGAATAACAGGGCTTTAAAGAAAGCATGCGTTGTTAAATGAAACATTGCTCCTGTAAATGCTCCCATGCCTAAACCAACAAACATATATCCTAATTGACTAACTGTTGAATAAGCCAGAACTTTTTTAATGTCGTTTTGATATATGGCAATTGTTGCAGCTATCAATGCAGTTGCAATACCCACAATCGCAATTACATTCAACGTAAAAGGAGCCAACACATAAATTGCTTGCGAACGGGCTACCATGTAAACACCAGCCGTAACCATAGTTGCAGCATGTATCAAAGCTGAAACAGGCGTAGGACCAGCCATTGCATCAGGCAACCATGTGAATAGCGGAATTTGAGCGCTTTTCCCAATTGCTCCAACAAAAAGTAACAAGGTAGCGGAAACAATAATAGTGCTTCCAACCTCGAAGGTACCTGCCTGAGAAAAAATATCCTTAAAGTTTAAACTGCCAAATGTGATATATAATAGAAACATACCCAGCAAAAATCCAAGGTCGCCAATACGGTTCATGATAAAAGCTTTTTTGGCGGCATTGTTGTAATCGGTATTTTTAAACCAAAAACCAATTAAAAGATACGAACAAAGTCCAACACCTTCCCACCCAATAAACATCATCAGATAATTAGAACCTAAAACCAGGATCAGCATCGAGAATACAAACAAGTTCATATAAGCAAAAAACCGGTTAAATCCTTCGTCGTGACTAATATACCCAATAGAGTATACATGGATAAGAAAACTAACTCCTGTCACCACCAAAAGCATAAGCGCTGACAAAGGATCAACCAGAAATGAAAAATCGACCATAAACTTTGTAGTGGCAATCCAGTCAAATAGCTTCACTTCAATGTTACCGGCACCCGATTGAATCTGAAAAAAAGCAATTATTGAGAATACAAACGAAAGAAAAACAGATCCACAGGCCAGAAAAGATGTTACTTTCTTCCCTATGCTCTTAAAATTCAACCCGATAATCAAAAACGAGAGCAATGGCAGAATTGGAATTAATGCGACTAATATTTTCATTTTTAAAGTAATTGTCCCTTGTTAAAACTTAGGAATATTTGTATTCTAATGCTTTAATTTATTTAATAAATTTATGTCGATACTGTGATTGGTACGATACGTTAAAACCAATATGGCTAAACCAACAGCGACTTCTGCAGCTGCAACAACCATTGTAAAAATTACGATTACCTGCCCGGAAGTATCATTATGGTATACAGAAAATGCTGCAAATAATAGATTGACAGAATTAAGCATCAACTCTACCGACATAAAAACTACCAAAGCATTCCGTTTTACTAACACCCCCAAAATACCAATGACAAATAACAAAGCCGATAAAACAATGTAATTTTCAATGGGCATTAGTTTAAAACCTTCTACAACCGTATTCATATTCTCTAATTATATCTTATCTAAAGTAATTTCGCACTTATTTTTTAACAACTTTTTCTTCGTCTTTGCCCAACATTACTGCTCCAACCATAGCTGTAAGGAATAAAATAGAAGCTACTTCAAAGGGAAGCATGTATTCATTAAAAAGCACATTTCCAATGTTTTTCATTAATCCTATTTGGGTACTTGCCAGCATTGGCCCGGCTGATGTATCCAGTCCCTTCAAAACCCCCACAAGTGCCACCAGCAGCAATCCTCCGGAAATAACTGCAATAATGCGCATCCAAACAGTTTTTTGAAGCTCTTCTTTGATATTCAAATTAAGAAGCATTAAACTGAAAAGAAACAATACCATGATAGCACCGGCATATACAATTATGTGCACAACTGCCAGAAATTGGGCGTTTAACAACACATAATGACCAGCAATAGTGAAAAAGCAAAGCAGTAAGTAAAGTAACGAATGAATTGGCTTTTTAGATAAAACCACCATAAGTGCTGAAAAAACTGCTAAAGTAGAAAGTGAATAAAAAATAATTTTTTCCATGTATTTCAGTTTCGTATTACAGATGAAAAGTAGTAAACCTTAATTCTGTAATTTATTGATTATGTTTATGATGTTTGTCTTTCTTAAATTCCAAGACACTTGCCGTTTGACGTTTTGAAACATCCACCCGTTTATCCAACGTCTCGACCAGTTTATCCTTCCCATAAATAAATCCATCCCGCTCATAATCCGATGGTACAGTTCGGTTTGTCAGAAAAATAGCTTCTTTTGGACAAGCATCCTCGCAGTAGCCGCAAAAAATACAACGCAACATATTGATTTCATATACCTTGGCATATTTTTCTTCGCGGAAAAGTTTCTCTTCTCCCGGCTTCCTTTCAGCGGCAACCATGGTGATTGCTTCAGCAGGACAAGCAACAGCACATAATCCGCAAGCTGTGCAACGTTCCCTCCCCTGATCATCGAGTTTTAAAACATGTAATCCACGATACACTTCCGAAAAAGGGCGGTTTACTTCGGGATAACATACGGTTGTTTTTTTGCGGAACAGGTGTGAAATAGTAATGGCCATACCTTTGAAAATGGCAGGTAGGTATATCATTTCCCAAAAGGAAAACTTTTTATTCGATACAACTTTTGATCTGTTTGTTAAAGTCATCTTAATGATTCATTTAAAACGTAATATCGTGTATTTCTAACTTGTTACTGAGTTGCCAAAATAACGATTCCGGTAATTGCTAAATTCAATAATGCCAAGGGCAATAAAATTTTCCATCCCAACCGCATTAACTGATCGTAACGAAAACGGGGCAATGTCCACCGAATCCACATAAAAAGCATTATGAAACCAATTATTTTTGCAAAAAATATCATTAATCCAACAATTGCAGCTACGTTTGGAGATAAGCCAAGTTTATCTATGAATGGAAAATGATATCCCCCAAAGTAAAGCGTTGAAATAATCGCCGAAGAAACAAACATGTTAATATATTCAGAGAACAGGTAAAAACCAAGTTTCATACTGCTATATTCGGTATGATACCCTCCGATCAATTCTGTTTCGCACTCAGGCAAATCGAATGGATGCCGGTTTGTTTCTGCCAATGCACAGATAAAGAAAATTAAAAATCCAACCGGCTGATAGATGACGTTCCAGTTCCACCCCTGCTGCGCATCAACAATATCATTTAGCCTTACAGAACCCATCACCATAATAAGCGAGGCAATTGAAAGACCCATTGCCAATTCATAACTTATCATTTGGGAAGAAGCACGAACTGCTCCCATTAAGGAATATTTATTGTTGGAAGCCCAACCGCCGATCATTATTCCATATACTCCCATCGACATGATGGCAAAAACATATAAAATACCAACATTTAGATCTGCTACTTGTAAACTAAATTCTGTTCCGGCAATAAAAATCGATGGTCCCCATGGGATTACAGCACTTGTTAAAAGTGCAACCAGCATTGTTAAGGAAGGTCCCAGGATATATAAAAATTTATCGGCAGTATTGGGCATATACTCCTCTTTGAAAAAAAGCTTTACCCCATCGGCAACTGGTTGCAAAAGTCCCCACTTCCCTGCTCTATCCGGTCCAAACCTGTCCTGGAGAAATCCTGCGAATTTGCGTTCCAGCAGCGTAGCATACATGGCAATTCCAAGGCTGACCAGCAGAATAATAGTGATTAGGACTAATTTATAAATTATGTAAAGCATCTTTTAAAATTTTACTTTTTATCTAGTTTTTATAACCCGTAACCCTTAACTCGTATCTCGTAACACGAAACCAGCATCTATTTCTCCGCTTGTTTTTCAATAATTTTCTTTACCGGATTAATTATCGCAGCCTGTTTAATTTTTTCATAATGGTTTGCCGAAATCACGGAAGTTTTGTCAATTTTCCGGGGACCTTCAATTACCCAATCCGTAGTATTTTTATGGTCGAAGCGGCATTCATTGCAAATAAATTCCTCTACTTCGTTAAATTGATCTTTACGTGCTGTAACCCTGGAAATATCATTCCCCGTCATCCAAACCACCGCTTTTCCGCTACAGGTTTTGCAATCGCGGTGGGCATCCATTGGCTTGGTAAACCAGACCCTGCTTCTAAAACGGAATGTACGGTCGGTCAATGCCCCAACTGGGCAAACATCAATTACATTGCCCGAAAACTCATTATCAATAGAGTTTTGAATAAAAGTGGAAATTTCAGAAGCATCTCCCCGATACAGAACCCCGTGAACTCTACCATTTGTCAACTGGTTTACAGCATATACACAGCGATAACAGAGGATACAACGATTCATGTGAAGTTTAATGTTTTCTCCGATATCTACCTGAGGAAATTCACGTCGTCCTTCTTCGTAACGCGTATTTTCCAAACCATGTTCATAGCTTAAGTTTTGAAGGTCGCACTCACCAGCCTGGTCACAAACAGGACAATCGAGCGGGTGATTGATCAGCAAAAATTCAACAATTGATTTTCGGGTATCTAATACTTCCTGAGAAGTAGTGTTCTCGACAACCATTCCATGCTGTACCGGAGTGCTGCACGAGGCAACCAGTTTGGGCATAGGCCTTGCATCCTTTTCAGACGATTTTGCCACCCGAACCAGACATGTACGGCATTTTCCACCCGTTCCCTTTAATTTTGAAAAATAGCACATCGCCGGAGGAACAATACTCCCTCCAATCATCCTAGCTGCTTGCAGAATGGTAGTACCTTCGGGTACTTCAATGGTATGATTATCTATTGTTACTTGTAACATCTTTATAAAATTATTCTACGAAACCGCCACTTTATATTTCTCGGGACTATGATGTTTAATGTTTTTTACAATCTCCGGGTTTTCTATATGAAACTCGAATTCGTGCCTGAAATGCCTTATTGCGCTTGCCACTGGCCAAGCAGCGGCATCACCTAAAGGACAAATTGTATTTCCTTCAATTCTCTTTGCAATACTTACTAATAAATCGACATCTTTCGATGTTCCATGACCATATTCGATGCGATGAAGCACTTTCTCCATCCAACCTGTACCTTCCCGACAGGGGGAACATTGCCCACACGATTCATGATGATAAAACCGAGAGAAATTCCAGGTATTGCGAACAATACAAGCGTCTTCGTCATAAACAATAAAACCTCCCGATCCAAGCATACTGCCGGAAACAAAGCCACCATCGGATAATGACTCGTAGGACATAAGCCGATCGTCACCATTAGCGGTTTTTAAAATCAGATTGCCAGGTAAAATTGGTACCGAAGAACCTCCGGGCACAATTGCTTTCAGGTTTTTGCCATTTTTTAGGCCGCCACAATATTCATTACTATTCAGGAAAGTATCTACCGATAAGCCCAGCTCAATTTCATAAACTCCCGGATTGTTAATATTTCCACAGGCGGAAATAAGCTTTGTTCCGGTACTCTTCCCCACCCCAATCTTTGCATATTCTTCTCCACCCAAAGCAATAATTGGAACCACAGCAGCAAGGGTTTCAACATTATTAACCACCGTTGGGCGATCATAAAGTCCTTTTACGGCAGGAAAAGGTGGCTTAAGACGCGGATTTCCGCGTTTCCCTTCCAAAGATTCCAGCAAAGCCGTTTCTTCGCCACATATATAAGCTCCTGCACCTGAGTGCACATAAATATCTAAACTAAAACCTGTACCAAGAATATTCTTCCCTAAAAATCCGGAAGCATAGGCTTCCCGAATCGCTTTGCTTAAAATTCCAATTTGGGTTTTAAACTCGCCGCGAACATAAACAAAGGTACTCTCAGCCCCTAAAGCAAAGCTCGATATAATGAGCCCTTCGATTAATAAATGAGGGATTTTTTCGATAAGGAACCGATCTTTAAAGGTGCCTGGTTCACTTTCGTCGGCATTGCAAACTAAATAGCGAGGCCCAACGCTTGTATTTTCAAGAAAAGACCATTTCATACCAGTGGGAAATCCAGCACCACCTCGGCCACGTAACCCCGATTTTTTCACCTCCTCAGTAATCTCCGAAGGAGTCATTTGTTTCAGGGCTTTTTTTAAAGTCTCGTACCCACCGTTGTTTTTATAAACCTCAATGGTTTCGATACCCGGAATATGAATTTTGTCTGTTAAAACTTTTCTACCCATTTCGATTCTTTCGGTTTATCTGTATTGGCTTTTAGCCTCAAGTCATCAATAATAGTATCTATTTTTTCTTTGGTAAGAAACTCGTAGAACTCTGTATTTATCTGCATAACGGGGGCATATCCACAAGCTCCCAAACATTCTACTGTTCGAAGAGTAAAAACTCCGTCGGGAGTTGTTTCACCATCTTTAATATTTAATTTGGCGGAAAGGTAATCGGTAATATCTTCGCCGCCACAAATAGCACATGGACCGGTTCGACAAACTTCAATTACATATTTCCCAACTTTGTCAAGATAATATTGGGTGTAAAACGTAGCTACCTCATACACTTCAATGGGTTGAATACTAAGGATAGAAGCCACATAGTTCATTACATCAACACTTAAATATCCGCCTAGTTCTTCCTGTGCAATATGCAAAACCGGCAATAAAGCTGATTTCTGGCGTCCCTGCGGATACCGGGCAATGATACTTTTCACCTTTTCGAGCGTTTCAGCAGAAAATTGAGCTGCCCTTCCTTCGATTTTAAAAAGCTTATGATCAATAATATTGGATGACATAAAAATAATTTTCAATTCTTAAATAATTGCTCTCATCAAGCATCTAACTCACCTGCAATCACATTCATGCTACTCATGGTAATAATTGCATCTGATAATAATCCCCCCTTTATCATTTCAGGATATGCCTGATAATAGATGAAACATGGCCTTCGAAAATGCAAACGATATGGGGCTCTTCCTCCTTCGCTTACGAGATAGAATCCTAGTTCGCCGTTTCCACCTTCTACCGAATGATATATTTCTCCTTTGGGGGCATCAATTTCGCCCATTACAATTTTAAAATGCCAAATGAGTGCTTCCATTTTGCTATATACGTCTTCCTTTTTGGGAAGAACTGCAAAAGGTTCCCTAACAATATGGTCACCTTGCGGCAGGTTATCAAGGGCATCTTTTATTATTTTCATTGATTGCCACATTTCGGTTTGACGAACGCAGAAACGATCGTATGTATCACCATGTGTACCAACCGGTATAATAAAATCAAAATCGTTATAGGAACAATAAGGTGAAGCAACACGAACATCATAATCTACCCCGGCAGCACGCAGGTTTGGACCGGTGAATCCATAAGCAAGAGCTCTTTCGGCTGATATTGGACCTACTTTAATGGTTCTATCCATAAATATCCGGTTACGAATAAACAGGTTTTCGAATTCATGAAGGGCTTTTTCGTAACGAACCAGAAATTGTCTGATTTTATGAATTACGGCAGGCGAAAAATCACGATCGAATCCTCCTATTCGGCCAATATTGGTTGTTAAGCGGGCACCGCAAATTTCTTCGAAAATTTCGTATATGAACTCCCTCTCCTGAAAAATGTAAACAAATCCGGTAAGGGCGCCTGAATCAACTCCAATAACGCTGTTGCAAACCAAATGGTCGGCAATGCGCGAAAGTTCCATGATTATAACCCGCATATAATCAATCCGTTTATTCGTCTTGATTCCTAAAAGTTTTTCTACAGCAAGTTGGTAACCTATATTGTTGATGGGAGATGAACAATAATTTAAACGATCGGTAAGCGGAGTTATCTGGTAATAAGGCCGGTGTTCGGCAATTTTCTCAAATGCACGGTGAATATATCCAATAGTTTGCTCAGCATCGATAACCATTTCGCCATCCATGGTGAGAATATTCTGAAAAATACCATGTGTGGCCGGATGTGTTGGTCCAAGGTTAAGCGTAGTGTAATGCTTATCAGTATCTTCAGGATGAATAATGGTATAGTTTTCAGTCGACATCTTTATTCTTGTATTACAGCTTAGGTTTTTTCAGATATGTTGCTATTTGCGAAAATCCCTTACTGAAAGTTTTTTATATTTTTAATTGTCTTTTAAATATACTGTTTATATCCAGGAATCACAAACCAATTATCTGCCAAAAAAATGATCTTCTTTATCTTCCCGGGTTGGGTCTTCCAATGGATATTCTTTTCGAAGCGGATAATAATCGAGGTAATCGACATTTAAGATGCGTTTTAAATTTGGGTGCCCATCAAAAATAATCCCATAAAAATCGAATGTTTCGCGTTCCATCCAATTGGCTCCGGCAAACAAATCGGTAACTGTAGGAACATTTGGATTGGCAATTGTAACAAACGTTTTAAGCCGAATCCGAATATTTTCCTGTAAATTATGAAGATGATATATTACACCCAATTGTTTTTCTGCATCCGGATAATGAATTCCGCAAATATCGGTAAGAAAGCCAAAACCAAGATCGTTTCGAAGAAACTTTATTGCATCATGAATTCTACCAGTGTTTAGTGTAATAGTAAGCATATCAAATGATTCAGAGGCATGCAAATCACTGGCATCAAATTTTTCAAGAAACTGTTTCAATACTTCTTCGTTCGACATTTTTGTATCTATATTTTATAGCGACATCTATATTATCTAAACTTTAATTCGTGCAGCACAATGACTTAGTTTATGGGCTGTATTCCGTATTTTTCCAACAACGATCGATATTCAGGGGAATATCTACGGCGCAACGTTTCACTCTTTATTAAATCCTGAATCTTCATTACCCCGTCAATAATCTGCTCTGGTCGCGGAGGACAGCCGGGAACATAAACATCCACCGGCACAACCCGATCAATTCCCTGCAAAACACTATAGGTATCGAAAATGCCACCACTTGAGGCACAGGCACCAACAGCCAGTACCCAGCGAGGTTCAGCCATTTGTTCGTAGACTTGTTGTACAATTGGTGCCATTTTTTTGGCTATAGTACCCATAACCATTAATAAATCGGCTTGACGGGGAGAAAAGCTTAATCGCTCAGCACCAAACCGGCCCAAATCGTAATGAGCAGCCATGGTGGCCATAAATTCGATTCCACAACATGACGTGGCAAATGGTAATGGCCAGATTGAATTCGCACGAGCAAGACCAACTAATTTATCCAAAGTGGTTGCATATACCCCAGGCGCTGAATAACCTTCAGGTGGGGCAACTTTCTTATATATTGGTTCATTCATGGTATTATTTTTTTTCTTTATGGAACCTGACCCGCATCATCGTTCAAATAATAGCTCCGTAAATTTAACTAGTGTTATTTTAATAACAATGATAGAATATTATTTGTTCCAATCCAAAGCACCTTTTTTATAAATATAGTAAAATCCTGAAAGGAAAAATCCGATAAAAAGAATCATTTCCCAGAAACCGCTCCAACCAAAATCTCTGAAACCAACTGCCCAAGGATAGAAAAATATTACTTCTACATCGAACAAAACAAATAATATGGCAATAAGGAAGTACTTAACAGAAAACGGGAAACGGGCATTTCCTTTTATTTCAATGCCACACTCAAAATTGTCCTCTTTTCGAATAGAACGGATTCTTCTACGCTTCCCTCCAATAATGTGGGTGAGTACCATCACAAGAACAACAAACCCCAACGCAACCCCTAACTGCAAAACTACCGGAACGAAGTCTTCCGGTACAAATTGTTTCTCCATAAGAATGCCTTTAAAAAGTCCCAAATTTACTTGAATTATTCTATTGTTATACAAATAACACTGGAATAATTTTCTTTCTACTACAAATTTAAAATTTTATCCGGTTTATAAAAGATAGAATCCGAATAAAATTATTGATTTTCATTTTCTTATAAAAATTTAATTATAAGTATTTTTTTAGAACAATAATGATCGAATTTTTTACAATTTATAAATAAAACTAATTTTATCAGAGTTTACTATTTTGAGGATATGGATTTAAAAAGTGCTTTAAATATGTTTTCCCTGAAATTTAAAGAAAGAATTTAAAAATAAGACCTAACCCGTTCCATAAAGTATTCGGGAGGACGACAAGGTTTTCGCGAAGCAGAATTGGTAAACACCAAGGTGGTATCTCCATAATTTATTTTCACATCATTACCATTATATATCTCATAATCGAACTTAATACGAACTGTTGGAATATTTTTGAGATATGTCTTAACAATTAATAAATCATCGTAATATGCCGGAGCCAGGTAATGAGTTTGCAGAGAAATCACTGGCAAAATAATACCGCTATCTTCCATTTCCTTGTACGACAGCCCCAAGGTTCTAAGCATTTCGGTACGACCAACCTCATAATACAACGGATAATTCCCGTAATAAGCATACCCCATCCGGTCACTTTCACCATACCTCACCCTAACTTGTGTCTCGTTTATATACATAATAGTTGCTTTTCAAGAAAAGATCATATAAATATATTCATCCCAATTCTACAGGCAAATATACTAGAGAGCTCACTTAGTATTATATTTATCTTTATTTTTGTTTTAAATATTTCTACAAATGAGAATTTTCTTCTATTTATTACTATCCCTGGTATTTTTATTGCCTGCTAAAAATTATGGACAAGAGGTTTCTGATCCTGATGCTACCTTTCTGAAGGCCCGCGATCTGGCTTTTTCAAATAAATACATCGAAGCACGTAAACTTGCTTACCAAATACTTCAATCTGCGCCAAAATATTACGATGCTCAAATACTTATTGGTCGCACCTTTTCGTGGGAAAACCAATTTGATTCAGCCCGTCACCATTTTAGGGAAGTAATTCAGCAAAATCCATACGGAGTTGATGCTTACCTTGCATTAGCAGATGCTGAAATTTGGAATAATAACTGCAGGAATGCTCAAGTGCTTTGTGATTCGGCTTTGTTAAAAATTCCAAATAATTACGATCTCTTAATTAAAAAAGCAAAAGCGTGTTTGTGTGCGGAGGATGTTTCATGTGCCAAAGCCTCCATAGACTCTCTTCTGAAAGTATATCCACTCGATTTGGAAATTCAAAATTTAATCAACCAAACAAGGCGGGGAACATTTAAAAACAGGGTAATTGTTGAACATACATTTGATTTTTTTAGGAAACCCTATATTCGTCGCTGGCATGTGACCTCCTTTCAATACCAGCGCGATGGAAACTGGGGAACTGCCATTGCCAAAGTAAACGTTGGACAATTAATACCATCAAGTGGCAAATTATTCGATCCCGGTGCTGTACAATACGAGTTGGATGCATATCCTTTATTAGGAAAAGGATATTATGCCTATCTTAATTATGGGTTTTCGGATGGTGAATTATTTCCAAGACACCGGGCTGGTTTAGAACTTTTTAAAGCATTCCCCAAAGGTACAGAAGTATCGCTGGGAGGTAGATATTTATATTTTAACCAATTTGCCGATGTTTGGATTTTTACAGGATCGGTAAGCCAATATACAGGAAATTGGTGGTTCTCAGCGCGTCCCTACTTCTCTAAATTAAATGGTAACTGGTTTCAATCGTATTTTTTATTTGCCAGGAATTACTTTACTCAATATAATTATTTGGGAGGAATGCTGGGATATGGAATTTCACCCGACAATCAACCAAATTCTCTGGGTCTTTATGAAATTTACAATCTGAAAAGCTACCAGGCACGCCTCGATTTTCAATACCGATTATCGAATCATTTCCTTTTTCGCTCTTTAACCGGAGTTGCTTATGAACAATATAAATCAGACAATTATCGGCTTCGATTAACTATACAATTATATCTTGCCTATATGTTTTAAAGGCTACGCAATTCCAGATATAAAATCTTCTAATGGGCTTCTTCGGTTTTAAGAACAGTTAAGTGAAAAATAAAATCGAACCCTTTAATAAAAATTAGGCTACATCGAATACGTTATAGATTCTATTATTATGATTGAAAAAATAAAAAATTCCCCGCTAATCCTGATAATTTTCGGTGCCTCTGGCGACCTAACCGAACGTAAGCTTATCCCTGCCTTATACGACCTTAAATTTCAAAACCTCTTACCTGAAAATTTTGCCGTTTTAGGAGTAGGAAGAACTCCCATGACAGATGATGCCTTTCGCGATAAAATGAAACAAGGTATTCATAAATACATTGAGCGGAAAGAAAACATAAATGATAATATCGTCGAGGCATTCATACCATCTCTGCATTATATCGCCATAAATACCTCAGAAAAGGAAGATTATGGACGATTAGACAACCGCCTTAATGAGCTAAACCAAATTTACCAGACTGGGTCTAATTTCTTATTTTACCTTTCAACTCCGCCTAGTTTGTATGCTACTATTGTTCAAAATTTAGGTGCATATCAACTTCAAAATCAGGAAACAGGGTGGAAACGGATCATTATCGAGAAACCTTTTGGATACGATTTAGATAGTGCAAAAAAGCTAAATCTGGAAATTCAGGAAATATTTAGCGAAGATCAGATTTATCGCATCGATCATTATCTTGGGAAGGAAACCGTTCAAAACATTTTGGTTACCCGGTTTTCAAATGGTATATTTGAACCTATCTGGAACCGAAATTTTATTCATCATATTGAAGTTACCTCTTCAGAAGAAATAGGTGTTGAAAACCGGGGCGGGTATTACGATACTTCCGGGGCTATCAGGGATATGATCCAGAACCATCTTTTGCAACTGGTGGGTATGGTCGCAATGGAACCTCCTACCACTGCCGATGCCAGATCAATCCGCAACGAAACATTAAAGGTCTTTCAATCTATTCGTCCGCTTACCACGGATGATATTTTTAATAACGTAATACGCGGGCAATACCGAGCCTCGAAAATTCGGGGAACTGAAATTAAAGGATATAGGGAAGAAACAAATGTAATTTCCTGCTCAAAGACAGAAACTTACCTCGCTATGAAGTTTTATATTGATAACTGGCGCTGGAGTGGAGTTCCTTTTTATGTTCGCACCGGGAAAAGGCTGCCTATTAGGGTAACTGAAATTGTAATCCATTTTCACCCAAGCCCGCTTCCTTTATTTACGAAGGAAAACGACAATAGTCCGTCTACAAATCAATTAATAATCCGTATTCAGCCTGATGAAGGAATACTATTCAAATTTGGCATGAAAGTGCCTGGAGCCGGGTTTAAGGTTCAGGAAACCAGCATGGATTTTCATTATTCAGATCTGTCGGACAAGCACTTACCAAGTGCTTACGAGCGATTATTACTTGATTGTATGCTGGGCGATGCAACTCTTTATATTCGTGGCGATGCCGTGGAAGCCACTTGGGAGTTTATCACCCCTATTTTAAAGGCCTGGAAAGAACATCCGGAAATAAAATTATATGGCTACCCGGCAGGTACATGGGGACCCGATGTTGCTGACAGTTTAATAGACGGCCCGGTGCGATCGTGGCGTTACCCTTGTCGAAATCTTACTTCGGACACTTCGTATTGCGAATTATAACGTAAAAAACTTTAGCTGCTAAAATTAAAACTTGAGTGTTATGAAAAATTACTTCAGCTCTAAAGTCCTTCCAACACCCATTGAAACAGCAGAAATGCTGGCTAAGGATTTTATCCGCTTTACTGAAGAAATGAAAAGGTTTAGGGAAAATTTATATATAGCTCTTTCCGGAGGCTCTACTCCTAACCTGTTATTTGATATCCTTGCTGAAGAATATCCAAATGCTATAAACTGGGAGAGGTTACATTTTTTTTGGGTAGACGAACGATGCGTTCCTCATTCGCATATTGAAAGTAATTATGGAACTGCTATACAAAGGTGTTTTTCGAAAGTAAAAATTCCAAAAGAAAACTTACATCCAATTATGGGGGGAGAAAACACATTGGAAGAAGTTACCAGATATACAGGCGAAATTTTATCGGTTGTTCCTTATTCAGCTGGTTATCCAGCTTTCGACCTAATCCTTCTGGGAATGGGAGATGATGGCCATACTGCCTCAATTTTCCCCGGACAGGAACATCTATTTGAAACAAATTCCATTGTTGCCATTGCTGAGAATCCTATTAGCGGACAAAAACGTATTACCTTAACTGGAAAAGTGTTGAATAATAGCGCTGAGATTGTTTTTATGGTTACAGGCAATAAAAAAAGAAATATTCTTTATCAAATTATTACAAAAGACCCTTTAGCAATAAACTATCCTGCGTCTAAAATAGCCCCTATAAAAGGAAATCTTAGCTGGTATGTCGATTTGGAAGCTACTGGAAATTTATCTACCTTGGTTTTATAAAGCTTTGCTTCAAAAAAAACCTCCATTATTCGAAAAAAGAAATTTGCCAATATATCATCGCTTTATTCATATCAGGAATGAAAAAAGAAGAACTAAGACCAGCCTATCATGCAATATTGTTACTTTTTACCATATTAATTGTTGGTGTTCTTGGCTTTACAATCATTGAACATTACCCTTTGCTGGATGCTTTCTTCATGACAATTATTACAGTTACTACAGTGGGATTTGGAGAAGTCCATCCATTGAGCCAAACAGGAAAACTGTTCACATCATTTCTAATTATATTTAGTTTCGGTATATTTGCTTTCGCAGCTTCCACTTTGGCAAGATATGTCGTAAGTGGTGTATTTCTAAATTATTTCAGATACTCTCAGGTGAAAAAAGAAATTGATAGACTTACCAATCATGTAATTGTAGTTGGTTATGGTAGAAACGGCTCCCAGGCTATTGAGGAATTAATTAATCGAAATATTCCATTAGTTGTAATCGATAACCGCGAAGGTAAAATCAATGAAATTAAGTTGAAGGAAAAATTACTTTATATTCAAGACGATCCATCGAGCGATGAAGTATTAATAAACGCTGGTGTTAAAAAGGCCAAAGCTCTCATAAGTGTCTTACCTACAGATGAAGAGAATTTGTTTGTTGTTTTAACCACCCACGAATTAAATCCCGATATAACAATTATAAGCAGGGCTATTAATACAAATACTATTAAAAAGCTAAAAACTGCTGGAGCATCGCATGTAATTATGCCTGATAAAATAAGTGGGCAACAAATGGCAAAAATGATTGCTCAACCTGAGGTAGTTGAATTTCTAGATTATTTAATGTTAGAAAAATCAAAAGACTCCCAATTGGGTGAAGTATCTTGTCAGGGAATTAACGACCAAACTCTCCAAACAATTGGTCAATTAAATATCCACGAATTTGGAAAATTAAATATTATTGGTTTGAAACGGATTGATGGTACTTATTTGATTAATCCTAAACCTGATACTTTATTAAAATCAACCGACTTGCTCTTTGTTTTAGGAAAACCTTCTGAAATTAATAAATTTAGAATTCAAATTAACCAATTAGACTAATTTCTATTTAGTCCTTCCACTCCAAAATATTATTATAATAATCTAAAATATAGCATTTTAATATTATAAAAATGTATTTGGTAACTTTGGCAAAGATTTTGCGTTTAGTAGTCCGAGAAGCCTAAAAACTCATAACTATGAAAGCAATAATGACAATTACCGCTGGACTGATGATCGTATCGGCCACTTTTGCTCAATCCTCCAGGAGGTCTGATGGAAAAGACAATAACTCAAATAACGATAGTCGAAAAAAAGAAGTAGTAAACACCGATAATAAAAAAACGGAAGATAGAACTAGTACTAGAAGCTCTACAAATCGTCGTAATCCAAGTGACCAATCTGCAGTGAACCGGAACTCTTCCAATGATCAAAATTCAAGAACCCGGGTTTACGATAACAATAGGCGCGAACCTGTTCAAACTCATGAAAAAGTTGTTGTTGATCGACGTGTCGTTAGAACTTTAGAACCTAGGCACCACACTGCTGTTCATCGCAACTACCGACCAGTTCCAGTGGAAGTTAGAAGAGTAAAATACCCTTATAGGGCTCCTGTTAGAGGAGAAATTTATTGGTCTATTGAGTTATCAAGAAATTATGAAACATATTATCCACATTACCGCTCAAACCGCTACCATGTTGGAATGAGAGTTGCAACAATACCTGCTTACGATGCTTTTAATTATGTAGGTGAAATAGCCCGGGTGTATGGAAGAGTTGTTGAGACCTACTACTCCTGGGAAACAGATGAATACTTTCTATATTTAGGCGATTACTATCCTTATCACGATTTTTCGATAATAATACCTGGCGAAGATGCTCGTTTTTTTAGCCGTCGACCTGAAAAGTTTTTTGATAGGGAGAATATAGAAGTAACCGGATTAATTTCAAGGTTCGAAGGGAAACCAGAAATGATTGTTAAAAGATCGACCCAAATAAATGTTTATTAATAAGCTCGAAATAGCATAAAAAACCCGGGAAAATCCCGGTTTTTTTATGCTATTTCGTTGAAGCTTCCTTTATAGGAACCCTTTTATGATTTTTATATGCAACAACAAATGATTTTTGTATTTTTAATTCCTTTTGCAGTTTATTAGCTTCCTCAAATGTTTTATACCTCCCAATAACATATTTATACCACCCATCTTCACGGAGAGTTTCAATTGGCATATTGCCTTCATAAACATTCATCTTAATATAACTGGCATTTAATGGAGCGGTATGTGCCACAATTTGAACCTGATAATAAATTACTGTAGAATCGTACGGTTCTACTTCCGGCATTATCTTCTTAGTAGTATCAGCTCCTTTTTTTGTATCCTGCAAAGCAATAACGGGATCTACAGGTTTTGTTTCGGGTTTTTTTGTTGGGAATAGGTTCTTTTCAATATCCTGGTCGTAAACATAATTATAGTGCACAGGCCAATCTCTATATAATTGAAGCGCCCTACCTTCCTTCTTTACGCCAATTATTTCAAGAGAAATTGCTTCAAAAAATCTATCAAACGCTTTACCATATTCTTTATTATAATTAGAAGCCGATTGCCTGTTTAATTGAGATTTTTGAAAATAATTACTTGCTTCCTTTTGAAAAAGTTTTGCATTTTCTAATCCGGATGGAGAT
>Ga0316608_1000174_pt1 | contig 34640 bp, 30 predicted proteins | sample MIS2016152B_MG_FD_207673 | JGI IMG/M metagenome (GOLD analysis project Ga0316608, IMG submission 207673) | Microbial mat bacterial communities from Middle Island sinkhole, Lake Huron, Michigan, United States - MIS.2016.152B | ecosystem: Environmental > Aquatic > Freshwater > Lake > Sediment... | reverse complement strand
GTAATTTGCTTGACAGCGCATTAATTAAATTATATAAATCAGATTCTACATTTCTAATTGGCAAACCCGATTTTAGTGAATATACCAATGCAAGTGGCAAAGCTAATTTTTATAAATTAATACCGGGTAAATACTTATTTACTATTGAAAAGGGTTCTCTCAACAATATTGTACAAAAGAGAAATGTTGACGGGGTAATTAAAGGGTATGTAGCCGCCGGAATGTTTCGAACCAGCGCCGAGATTATCAACAGCGCCCAGCCAAAAGCAAAGGTGGGCGATTTGAAATTCAGGGACCTCAATGCCGATAATAAAATAGATGAAAACGACCTTGCCCGTAACGACAATTTAAGTATATACGATGGCGAAGTAAATGAGAAAGTTATTTGGTTAGGAGAGTAGCTCCATATCTTTGCGCTATTAAATTAAAAAATCGAAAGACGAACGATCAATTCAACTTTCGATTTTTTAATTTATTTTAAATAGTAAAAAGCCACTTTTGCATTGACTGATAGTAGCTTTGAAGAATCCTAAAAAACAGGCATAGACACTATAAAATTGAAACATTATGGAGAAAATAATTGTTGTTTATTATTCAAATAAAGGCAGTAATAAATACTTAGCCGAAAAAATTTCCAAAAGTTTATCGTGCGAAATAGAAGAAATAAAGCCACGGCTGAATATTTTTCTTTTGTTTTTAATGAACATACATATGGGTATTAATCCCCTGAAGCATACTATTTCTGAATACGATAAAGTAATTTTATGCGGACCAATTTGGATGGGTAAGTTAATTCCGCCTCTTCGTAGTTTGATCAAAAAATATTTTGATCAAATCAATAAATTGATTTTTGTTACTTGCTGTGGCAGCGCGGATGCTAAGAAAGATGAAAAATTTGGGCACGGTTTGGTTTTCAAGGAAGTAGGAAATGTGCTAAAAGATAAATGTATTCTTTGTCAGGCTTTTCCCATTGGTATGGTATTGCCTGATGATAAGAAAGAAGATACCGATGCATTTATGAAAACCCATTTGAATGATGAAAATTTTAAAGGAGAAATTAAAAACCGATTGGAGAGTTTTATTGGAACAGTTATCAGAATGAATAAACTATGAGTTTTATAATATCCCCAAAAAAACGATGCACATAAATTGAAATAAATGAAGCTCGTCATTCTTACTAAAAGAAATGGATGACCCATCGGGCTTGACATTAACACATAAAAACTTTGAATTGAATCTGCAACCCGTCTTCATCTTGTAACTCGCAACTCTTTTCTAACCCGCAACCCTTATCTCGTAACCCGTCCCCCCATAAATCCCCCAACAACTATTTGGAAAAGCGCTCCAAACATTTTACATTTATCAACAAAACAGAAGCCAAACTTGATTACTGTGTGAACGCCAACTTTTGAGAGGGATTCGATCAATTATTCGGTCACGTTAAATACACATTGTAATGGATATACAAACTCATAGATTAGAACTTACTGAAATTTCATGGGTAGACCTGGAAAATATTCATAGACTTCATTCAATTTTTGAAGTTGATGAATTTAATACTGTCGGAATTCCAAAGAACATAGAGGAAACACGTGAAAATATTAAACCTTACGTTAATGCGAAAGAATGTGACCCTCAATCAAAATACACTTGGAACATAATAATTAAAGCAACCGGCGAATTTATTGGATTGGGAGGGATTAAATTATCACTTGACAAATTTAGAATCGGTGAGATTTTTTACAAATTATTGCCTGAACATTGGGGAAAAGGATATGCAACTGAAGTATCGAAACAGCTTATTGAGGTAGGATTTGACAGATTTAATCTTCATCGGATTGAAGCTGGATGTGCTGTAAAAAATTTCAAATCAATTAGAGTACTCGAAAAATCAGGGATGACTAGGGAAGGGATTTATAGGAAGATTTTACCGATAAGAGGAGAATGGGTTGACAGTTACCTATATTCAATAATAGAAGACGAAAGAAAGAAAAACACGGACCGCTAAACATCATATAAATTCTATTGAGGCAGCCTCGTGGATAGTATAGGGCTTGCTATCAATTAAGTCTAGTATTTGCAGTTAAAGCATATCATGTTTTATTTTTCGCTGATTGGAACATTGCGAATTATACTATAAAAGAAAGCATTGGCAATTGGAATAGTATTTAAAACTATGTACTTTTAGCTAAGAAACAGGATTCTAACAATCCTTATTAATACTGCCAACTATTTGTATAACATATAAATAATGAAACATATTGGTTTAGTAGCTTTCATTTCAAGTATACTTTTTACCGGATGTTCATATACTGAAGGAAAACTTGAATTAAAAGGTAAAATTCTTGATAAAACTACCAAAGTCACAATTCCTAAAAAACCAATCTTTATTCTGGCAATGGTAAAAGACGATGATAAATATATATATATATAGCCATGTAGCAGGACATTGTTTTACTGATAGTTCCGGGCATTTCACATATACCCTGAGGAAAGTTAAAAACATTTATTTATACGATTTTTATATAGTTGGTGATTCTGCATACGCATTTTCAGATACCAGAATAAGCCTGACTGAACTTAATAGAAATGGCAAGTTTTTATCTTTTTACTTGAGCAAATTAACCGATCTTACCATAAAAATAGACAGGAAAAGTAAAACACCCTATATTGATACGCTATACATCTCATGGAAATCAAAGGATACAGATGGTAAAATTCTATATCCATATCAAGTCAGAAATAATAGTTATGAATTAAATAAAAGACTCGAATGGATTGGAGGAAATATTAATTCAGTAATTAAAACGAAAGTTTATGCAGACGAAAAGACAATAGTACGTTTTAAACTATTCAGAGATGGGAAGTATATGGAGATTGTTGATACATTTTTCTGCTCAAAAGATGTTGCAAATAATGTTTATTTTAAATATTAAAAAAACATTTTGATTCCCATACAATTATAAACATCCCGTAAGTAAAAAAGCATTTTACATAACTAAATATAAAACTAATGAAAACTAAAATTGGAAGTATCATAACCTTTCTGGTATTAATCTCGTGTAATAACACAGTCGAACAGGAAAAGTTTCCCCCTGTTAAACGGAGGCTATAACAAATAATCGGAGCGGTTCGGTGGTTGGCTGAGCCGCCGTAGCAATATTACCAGGTTGTTCGGCTAAGGTTCGGCTATGGGTTCTACCTTAGTCGAATATATTTTTACAGGCTAAAGCCTGAATTCACAAATCCGACTTAGGCGCAGCTAAAGCCGAACGGTTTACCCACTTTTTATTTTTTAGTATAATATTTCATGGCTTCAGGCATATAACTCTTTAAATCCTTAATTCGGGTTTCGTGCGAAGGATGGGTAGATAAGAATTCCGGAGGAGTTTTCCCTTTGCTCAAAGCACTCATTCTTTCCCAAAAAGCGGGGGCCTCTTGTGGGTTATAACCTGCCATAGCAATAAAAATTAACCCCATTTTATCTGCTTCCGATTCGTGAAGACGGCTATAGGGCAATATTCCAAACACGGTAGATCCCACGCCATATGCTGCCATAGCTAATTGTTGGGTTTCTTTAGGTTTTTCCTGTAAAGCTACGGCAATAGCCACACCTCCAAATTGCTGAATAAGCCCCTGACTCATACGCTCACCACCATGATTAGCAATAGCATGCGCTACCTCGTGTCCCATAACAACGGCAATTCCGGTTTCGTCTTTACAAATAGGCATTATTCCGGTATAAAAGGCAACCTTCCCACCCGGCATGCAAAAAGCATTTACAGCTTCGGATTCCAATAAATTAAACTCCCACGAAAAGCCTTTCAGTTCTGCTTCGAGATGATGTTCTTTCATAAATTGTTCAACAGCTATTTTGATTTTTGAACCTACATTTTTAACCATTGCGGTTTGCTGTTGGTTTGCCGACAATTTATTGTCTTTTAAAACCTGTTTGTAGCTATCGAAGCTTAGTGTCATTAATTGTGAACTGGGAATAAAATCGAGCTGTTTGCGGCCGGTTACAGGAACGGTAGAGCAGCTTGCCATATAAAAGCAAATTGATAAAAGAGAAATTTTACGGAACATTTTATGAATGATTAAATTAAACATAATTATTCAGGATGCAAGTTAACAATAGTATAAAATGTTGACATAATGTTTTGAGTATTTTTAATCTCTTTGGGGTAATTGCCCTCCCCTTGGGGCGTACATTTCAAAACTTATTAGATTAGTAGGGGCGATACCCCGTCCGCTAGCGCCGGGATGCTTCATTATTTTGGGGGATCATTGTCGTTTTTAGGGCAAGGGTAGCCAACCTCAAGAAATTAAAAACACTGGATTGTTTCGTTGCCTCATTTGTTATTCATGGCGATTCCGGAAAAATTAACATTTCTTTTGCTCAGGACGATTGTTTGGAATTTGCTTATTTAAAGTTTGGTAAAACTGTGTTTAGTGGTAAAAACAATGAGTTAACATCGTTGCTTGCCGACTTTACAACCTGGCAAGATCTGGAAATTGAAGTCGGGAATCACAAGCTAGCTATAAAAATAAACAATGCTGTAAGTCAATTAGTGTATTTCCCTGAAAGCATGGGGAAAATCCGTTCGTTCTTATTCGATACATCTGTTTCGGGAGCTCTCGACTGGATCGAATTTACCGATACCAAAACCGGGGAAAGATATTATGAAACTTTCTGAAAAGACCGTGTTTCAGCCCTCGACGAATTTTTGCTTGCCTGGCTAGGCGAAGATTTTTATTCATTCACCAATAATGACACCCTTGAAAGTCAATTATTGGTCACATTGAGCGGAGTCGAAATGTGATAATTAACTACTTTCAACAACCAGGCTGATCGAAGTCGAATCCCTGTTCCAGTTTTTACAAATCCCCGAGATTGCAACAAAATGAGGTTGCAAAATAATTCATAACCAAGCTAAAGCAACTTTTTTCCAATTACTCCCCTTTTTGGAGAAATGAAAAAAAAGGCCTAAATTTAAGTAACAGCTTGTAAATTATCCACAATTAAATAGCTAGAACAATGATTACGAATCTGTTAAAATTCTGGGGGAATAAAAAACTGGGGGTTAAAGTTCTTTTGCCAATGTCAATCTTGTCGGTTATTATGCTTTTAATAATTGTTATTGTTTCTTTTCAAACAACTTCGAAAAAATTAAATAGTTATTTTCAGGAAACCATCAATTTCAAATCGAAAAATATTGGACTTCAGTTGGATCAAATGAAGGCAACTGCCACGAATGCCCTAAACTGGTTCGAAAGTTCTGCCAGGCTTGCAACAGCCATTACAAATAATGATAATATGGCTGCCGTCAATTTGGGAAAGGTTGCCATGAAATCGTTTAACCTCGATTTTTTTATAGTTACCGACCTAAATGGCAGTGTAATAGCTCGCTCTCACAACCCCGAAAAATTTGGAGACAACATAAACAGTCAATCAACAATCAGCCAAGCTCTAAAGGGTAATAAAACTGCGGGTGTTGAAAACGACCCGGAATTATCCATCTGTCTTAAAGCAGCTTCACCTGTTAAGGATGCCACAGGAGCTATAATTGGAAGTTTATTGCTGGGGTATACCTTTTCAAATGAGCAATTTGTCGATAAAATTAAAGAAATTCTAAACATTGAATTTACCGTGTTTTATGGGAATAAAAGGGTAATGACCACTATTTCGGATAAAAGCGGAAGCAGAATTACTGGTACGGAATTAGGAATACCTGAAATTGAAGAAGAGGTACTTAAAAAAGGAAATATTTATATTGGCGAATCAACTATACAGGGTTCCAGGTATAAGGCGGCTTATATCCCGCTTAAATCGTCGAATAACGAAATTATTGGCATGCTATTTTGCGGAGAAAAAATCGATATCATACGGATGCTTTCGAACAGCATTTCGCTGAATATTTCAGTTTCCACATTAATAGTAATTGCGCTGATTATGTTCATAATTGCCTTTATTCTAATAAACTTCATTATTACCCCAATTAAAAAAATCGTACAAGCTACCGAGATATTTTCTGATGGAGATTTGTCGTTTCAAATTTCGGTAAATACAAAAGATGAAATTGGGCGTTTGTCGTTAGCCCTCAATAAAATGGTTGGGTCAATCAGGGAAATGATCGGAGAAATTCAAGACCTCTCAGATGCCCAGGTAGAATTAAGTCAGCAGATGAATGCAGGTATACAAAGCATATCGAAGAGTTCAAACGATCAGGCAGCAAATGTAGAAGAGGTTTCCTCGTCGATGGAAGAAATGGTATCGAACATCCAGCAAAATACCGATAATGCAAGGGTAACTGAAAAAACTACCATAAACGCTATTCAGGGGGTAAAACTTGGGACTGAACTTTCGCAAAAATCAGCCAATGCGATGCAAGATGTCGCCCAAAAAATAACTATCATCAGTGAAATAGCCTTCCAAACCAATATCCTTGCTCTAAATGCTGCAGTTGAAGCTGCCAGGGCGGGGGAACATGGCCGGGGTTTTGCCGTAGTAGCTGCGGAAGTAAGAAAACTGGCCGAAAAAAGCCGCGATGCTGCTGACGATATTAATAAAGTATCAAAAGAAGGGGTAACCGTAGCAGAAAATGCCGGGCATCAATTAATGAAGGTATTACCTGAAATTGAAAAGACCGGAAGTCTGGTGAAAGAAATTGCCGCAGCCAGTATTGAACAAAACGCTGGTAGCGATCAGATTAACAGCGCAGTTCAGCAGTTAAATCAAATTGCCCAACAAAATGCTTCTGCCTCCGACGAACTTGCTGCAAGTTCAGGATCTTTATTTGAACAGGCGCAAAGCATGAAGAAATTAATCGGGAGATTTACACTTTAGCCAAACTTATTTGAAAAGTGATTTATCCTAAATTTCAAATTATAATTACAAATATGTCTAGGAATTGTGCATAGCATATTGCTAAATCTGCATTATTTCATTTAACCCAAAAAGATGTTTTTTCTGTAGTTTTATTTTCTGAAAAGCTCACGGATTATTTATTTTAAGTACCTGTATGGTAGTTAAATATATTCAATATTCCTGTGCTTTTCTTCCTATTTGGGAATAATTCAGATTAGCTGCCCTATTGGATAAATCTTATAATCGAACCATACTGGAATGAAAACCTCTTTATTGAAGAGCAAAGACCTTCCAGGTGCGAAGCTCCTGGAAGCGTCAGGAAGCGTCGAAAAGCGCTGAATGATACTAAAAACGAAAAATCAGATATATAATACCTTCCAGGTTTTTAAACCTGCCAGGACTTCCCTTAACCCCTCTTTCCAACCGAAGCATTCCTATATTCGCTGGGCGTTACCTGCATTTTTTCTTTAAATAGTTTGCTGAAATAAAAAACAGAGCCAAACCCTAAATTGAACGCAATTTCTTTAATACTCAATTCCGTGTTGGTCAACAGGTAGATAGCTTGCTGTATTCGAAGTGTAAGATGGTATTGAATGGGCGATAGCCCGGTATATTTTTTAAAGGCCTTGCGGAAATGCGAATAGTTGACATTCATATTCATCGCAATTTCTTCAATATTCATGTTTTTATTAATGTTGTCGCGTAAATGGAGGCATGCCTTCTGAATGGCGTTTTCAATTTTTCCGCTCTTAAAGTTTTCGTTTTTCTTCAGCGAAATTATTTGTCCTAAAATATAGCCGACCAACCCTGCGCATATTTGCTGGTATCCCGGTTTCTCACTTTTTACATGGTTAAAAATATGGTGGAATTCCTGTATTATTTTATCGTGAAACCCAATTTGTATTACCGGACAATCCTGAAGAAATTCAAAATTTTGCAACATTGTATTGGCATAGTCGCCATTAAAGCCAATGTAATGTTCCATCCAGCCTTTTTCTTTTAAGGGCTTGTAACGATGCCATAAATTTGGCTGGATAAAAATGACCGACCCTTCTTTTACCGGATATTCCCCTTTTTGTGTTTCAATAATCCCTTCGCCTTCGGTAATGTAATTTATCTGGTATTCCTGTAAAACCCGTCCCTTTTCCCAGTTAAAGTTATACCCCGACGGATGACCCGATGGCGGATATATAGCTTTTGGCATTACTTTGGCATAACCGGCAACAGTAATAAATAATCCCCAGTTCTTGTCTTCCTGACTTTGCGTTAGATATTTAAAATAGTTAGTCATTCTATTTGTGCCATTTTGTATAAATAATTACCCAAATTCTATATTGAATACACTAATACTGAAAAGTATATTTGAATGTGCAATATAATCAAATTAGAAAAATAAATACAACTACATGGACTCACTACTAAGTATTCTATTGATGGCTATTGGCAGTATCTGCGCAGCCAGTTTTTATGTACCTATTAAAAAAGTAAAAGGTTGGTCCTGGGAATCTTATTGGATTGTTCAGGGCGTGTTTTCGTGGATTATAGTACCGGTTTTGTTTGCCTGGCTCACAGCTCCATCCGGAACTCTTGGAACCATTATCAGCAGTTCGCCCTCTTCAGCAATAGGATGGACAGTATTCTACGGGGCACTATGGGGCGTTGGAGGTCTCACTTTCGGACTAAGTATGCGCTATCTTGGTGTTGCCCTCGGGCAATCAATAGCTCTTGGTCTTTGTGCTGCCATAGGTACCTTAATTCCTCCCATTGTCAATGGGCAGAATTTGTTTGCCGATCGGTCGGGTATTCTTATGTTAATTGGAATATCGGTTAGCTTAGCAGGCATTGCTATCATAGGTTATGCTGCCGGATTGAAAAGTAAAGGTTTAACCGAAGAAGAAAAGAAAGAAGCCGTGAAGGAATTTGCCTTGAAGAAGGGAATTCTGATAGCCATATTGGCCGGTGTAATGAGCGCCTGTTTTAGTTTCGGTCTTACTGCCGGAAAACCTATTCAAGATGCAGCCTTAAATTTAGGAACAAACCCACTTTTTGCCAAGAATCCGGTGATCATGTTTGTTACCCTTGGCGGCTTTTTTACCAACCTCATATATTGTGTATTTCTGAATATTAAAAACGGTACAGGAAAGGATTATTTATCGGTACCCTCTTCGGTGTTGTTCACAAACATCCTTTTTTCTGCTATTGCCGGAACCTTATGGTATATGCAATTCTTTTTTATGGGTATGGGCGAAAGTATGCTTCCTGCTGCAATGATAGCCTTTGCGTGGAGTATATTAATGTCGATGAACATCGCCTTCAGTAACATTTGGGGAATAATCCTGAAAGAGTGGAAGGGTGTCGACCGAAAAACGATTACGGTATTAGTGATTGGAATAGCGATTCTTGTGTTATCAACTTTTGTAATTAAACTGTAGATTAAACTTCGTTTTCATTTCGACATAACTAAAAAGATATAAACATGGCAAAGCAAGCTTTTAAAATGAAACTTAATCCGGGCCAAAAGGAGGAATATAAGCGCAGACATGCTGCTCTGTGGCCTGAATTAATTAAATTATTACACGATACCGGCGTAAGCGACTATTCCATTTTTTTGGATGAAGAAACCAATACGCTATTTGGGGTGCAAAATCAGGATGGGGCAAAATCGTCGCAAGATCTGGGAGGTAATCCCATAGTACAAAGATGGTGGGCTTTTATGGCCGATATTATGGAGACAAATCCCGATAATTCACCAGTCTCAATTCCTTTGGAGCAAGTATTTTACATGGAATAACATTTTATAACTACCGATATGAATAAAGAATTTATTGAAAGTGCTTACAAACAAGCGAAAGCACAGTATGCTGAGTTGGGGGTCGATGTTGATGCCGCATTAAAACAACTCAATCAGATTAAAATTAGTTTACATTGTTGGCAAACCGACGATGTTGGAGGTTTCGAAACTCCCGATGCGGTACTCGGTGGCGGTGGAATTCAGGCAACCGGTAATTTTCCGGGCAAGGCCAAAACCATTGATCAACTGAAGAAAGACATCGAAAAAGTTATGAGCTTGCTTCCGGGTAAGCAGCGTTTGAATTTGCATGCTATTTACGGCGATTTTCAGGGAGTGAAAGTAGATCGCGACCAGATTGATGTTAAACACTTTCAAAGTTGGATCGACTGGGCAAAAAAACATCAAATCGGTCTCGATTTCAATCCTACCTGTTTTTCGCATCCTTATGCCGATGATGGTTTTACACTTTCGAGCAAAAACGAAAAATACCGCAAATTTTGGGTAGAACATGTAAAACGTACCCGTAAAATTGGCGCCGAAATGGGCAAGCAGCTTGGATCACCAACCATCAATAATATTTGGGTTCCTGACGGTTCCAAAGATGTTCCTGTTGATCGGTTTACCCACAGGGCTTTGCTGAAAAAATCGCTCGACGAAATTTTCGCAGTGGAATATCCTAAAGAATATTTGAAAGATTCGATTGAAAGCAAACTTTTTGGAATCGGTTCCGAAGCAATGGTAGTTGGTTCGCACGAGTTTTACCTTGGCTATGCAATCAAAAATAACAAGCTGGTTTGTTTGGATAACGGTCATTTCCATCCAACCGAACAGGTGGGCGATAAAATTTCGTCGGTGCTGCAGTTTGTAGACGAACTAATGCTGCATGTAACCCGCGGTGTTCGTTGGGACAGCGACCATGTGGTGATTTTCAACGACGAAATTCAGTTAATTGCCCAGGAAATTGTTCGTTCCAATGCCCTAGGGCGCGTAAATGTTGGTCTCGACTATTTCGATGCCAGTCTTAATCGCATTGGGGCATATGTTATTGGCGTTCGGGCAGCTCAGCTGGCATTTTTGTTTGCGTTGCTCGAACCTACCGAAAAACTTAAGAAATTCGAAGAGTTGGGTAAGAACTTCGAGCGTCTTGCTTACCTTGAGCTACTGAAAACCAAGCCATTTGGAGCTATTTACGACTATTACTGTCTTGTAAATAATATTCCGGTTGGTGAAGATTATATTGCTGAAATTCAGAAATACGAAACAGAAGAACTTAGCAAGAGGAAATAGCTGGGAGAATCGGTTTTGGGTTTAATCATTTGTTAAGCGTAGTCAGGAGACTACGCTTAGCTTAACAGTTTTTTAATATCCTCAGTTTGATATAATTCTTCAAAAAAAATAGTTTGATGGAAAACGTAATTGCCATTTTTGATATAGGAAAAACCAATAAAAAAATTCTTTTATTCGATCAGTCGCTGAATGTCGTTTTTCAGGAAGAACAGCGATTCGATGAAATTACAGATGATGATGGCTTTTCGTGCGACGATATTTTAAAAGTTGAAGACTGGATGGTCAACTCGCTTCAAAAAATAATTGAAGAAGGCCAATTTGAAGTAAAAGCGCTGAATTTTGCCACCTATGGAGCTTCGTTGGTATATCTCGATAAGGACGGTAAGCGCATAACCCCGGTTTATAATTACCTGAAACCAATGCCCGAAGATGTTCTAGAAAATTTCTATGAGAAGTTTGGAGGAGTCGAAGAATTTAGCCGCAATACTGCTTCCCCGGCTCTGGGCATGCTTAATTCGGGTTTACAAGCATTATGGTTAAAGCGAAAAAAACCGGAAACCTTTGCTAAAGTAAAGCAGATACTTCATTTCCCTCAATACCTGAGTTATTGCTTTACCGGTAAGGTTACATCCGAATATACATCCATTGGTTGTCACACAGCCATGTGGAATTTTGATAATATGACTTACCATCCCTGGTTGGCGCATGAACAAATTCAATTGCCACAGCCAATTTCAAACGGTACCGTTTTTCCGGTAAAAATTAAAAATCGCATCATTCCGGTCGGAATAGGTGTTCACGATAGCTCATCCTCGCTGGTGCCTTACCTGAGTGGGAATAGCGAGCAATTTATATTGATTTCGACCGGTACCTGGTGCATTTTTATGAATCCCTTTAACGAAGAGCCGCTTACCGCTGATCAGCTAAAAAAAGATTCCCTTTGTTATTTGTCCGTGCAACAAAAGCAGGTGAAATCGTCGAGGTTGTTTTTAGGACATATTCACGAAGTGAACGCCGCCCGTATTGCCGAGCATTTTAGTGTAAACCCCGACTTTTTTAAACAGTTGCAGCCCAACGAGGCAATGTTGAAGAGTTTGATAAAGAAGAATGAAAGTAAACCTGCATTTTTTAGCAACGGTATTCCCGAAGAGTTCATTGACAAAACTATCAGTTTGTCCGAATTCATATCTGCCGACGAAGCCTATCATCAGCTTATGCTCGACCTTACCAGATTAAGTCTGGAAGCCCTGAAACTTGTAATTCCCAAAAACAATTCGGCAAAGGCCATTTATATTTCCGGAGGTTTTGCACGAAATACCTTGTTTGTTCGGTTACTCGCCACCTTGCTTCCCGGCAATAAAATATATACTTCGGAAGTGGATAATGCCACAGCCATTGGTGCAGCTCTCACAGTTTGGAATAGTGCATTTGGAAGTTCAGCTACAGCCACTAACCTGGGACTAAAAGAGTATAAACCCTTTGATTTGGGGTAAATTAGTTAAACATGATTTGAAAAGCTTGTGATTTCTTTTAACTTACCTATTAGATTAGGCTTATATTAGGTAATTAAAATTGTTTTTAGATTATGAAATCCCTGGTGATTACTCAAGAAAATTTATTTTAAGTTTTTTTAACTTACGACTAAATACTTACGACCATATATTTACGACTATTACAAAAAACATGAACGAAATATTGAATACACAGTTAATGCATCCGCGTGATCAGATTACCATGATTATCGGGAGAATCTACAAACGCGGATTAACAACTACTTCGGGAGGTAATATTTCTGTGATCGACGACGATGGCAGTATTTGGGTTACTCCATCGGGTGTTGATAAAGGTTCTCTCAGTCCGACCGACATCATGTGCGTAAAAAAGGATGGAACTATTGTTGGGCCGCATAAACCTTCTTCCGAATTTCCTTTTCATAAAGCTATTTACGATATTCGCCCCGATATAAAAGCCATTATTCACGCGCATCCTCCTGCATTGGTGTCGTTTAGCATTGTTCGCGAAATACCAAATACCAATATTATTTCGCAGGCAAAGCATATATGCGGTCCAATAGGATATGCAGCATATGAACTTCCGGGAAGTAATGCCTTGGGAGTAAAAATTGCTCAGCAATTTTCGAAAGGTTTTATGGCCATTATTATGGAAAACCACGGTACTGTTTTAGGTGGAACCGATTTGGTAGATGCTTTTCAGCGGTTCGAAACGCTCGAATTTTGTGCCCGCACAATTTTATATGGAAAAACAATTGGCGTTCCCTATTATTTAACCGATAAGCAGATCGACGAATTCGAAACGCAAATACCCGAAGCTTTTCCGGAGATGGACAGCGTTTCATATCCTTCCTCCGAACGCGAAAAACGGATGGAGATTTGTAAAATAGTTCATCGGGCATGCGAACAAGGACTGATGATAAGTTCATATGGTACTGTTTCGACACGCTGGTACGACAATAATTTTTTGATTACTCCCACCAATGTTCCCCGCTGGGATCTTCAAATTGAAGATGTGGTTCAAATAAAGGACGGGAAACGCGAGCCAGGCAAAGTCCCAAGTCGTGCTACCTGGTTACATCAGGAAATTTATAACCGCAACCCCAAAATTAATTCCATCATACTCACACAATCGCCTTATCTGATGGCTTTTGGGGTAACACAGTCTTTATTCGATGTACGCACCATTCCCGAAAGTTGGATCTTTTTACAGGATGTTCCTTCGTTGGCGTTTGGTTCGCACTTTCAGGGAAGTACTGAAATTCCAGCTATTCTATCGACTAGTAATCCGGCAATTTTAATTCAAAACGATGCGGTTTTAATTACCGGCGATAAACTACTCCAAACATTCGACCGGCTTGAAGTTGCCGAGTTTAGTGCAAAGTCGTTGGTGATGAGTACACCAATAGGCCGAATGGTTCCTATTAATAATCAGCAAGTGGAAGAATTAAGAAAAGTTTTTTTAGACAAATAATTACCTATCTACTAATTAATATTTTAACATGAAACATCCATTTAGATTAGCTCAACACACAAGGAGATGACTATAAGGATGTTCCATGTGACCTTAATTTAATAATTAAAAAATAGACACATGAAAAAAATACTAACTATTCTTGGTGCCTTCCTGGTATCATTTAGTTTCTTGGGGAATGCCCAGGTAACTGTTCAAAAACTCAGGCTCGAAAATTTGATAAATCCCATAGGAGTGGATGCACAACTGCCTCGCTTCAGTTGGCAAATAGTAAGCCCTAAGCGTAATGTCAGCCAGTCGGCTTACGAAATTTGGGTAGCCGAATCACCCGAGATGTTGAAAAGCGGTAAAAACCTGGTATGGAAATCCGGGAAAGTAGCCTCCGATAAATCGGTTCATGTTCCATATGCAGGGTCTACCCTCCAGTCGGGCAAAAAATATTATTGGCAGGTGAAGGTCTGGGACAATGCAGGCAAAGCATCGGCATGGAGCAGCAACGCATACTGGCATATGGGTATGCTCGATAAATCTTTGTGGAAGGCAAAATGGATTAAACAAGGCTTTCAGGAAGATACAATCATGCGCCCCAGTCCATTGTTCCGGAAGCAATTCCAGGCACAAAAAAAAGTAGTTTCGGCAACTGCCTATATAACCGCTTTGGGATTGTACGAAGCGCAAATAAATGGTAAGAGGGTAGGAGATGCCTATTTTACGCCAGGCTGGACTGCTTATAAGAAACGGTTACAGTATCAGGTGTATGATGTTACCTCTCTTTTACTTCCGGGTGCAAATGCAATTGGAGTGATGCTTGGGAATGGATGGTACAGAGGAATTATAGGATACGAAAATAATATTAATGTGTATGGAAAAGAAATAGCCTTGCTCTTTCAGCTCGATGTTAGATACAGTGATGGAACTTCGGAGCTGATTGTTTCGGACGATAGCTGGAAATCTTCTACCGGAGCAATTCAGTACGCCGAAATTTATAATGGCGAAACCCTTGATTCGCGGAAAGATAAAAAAGGCTGGGCAATGCCCGGCTACGACGATTCCAAATGGAGCGGCGTGAAATTGGGCAATTATTCGAACGATATTTTAATTGCTACTTGCAATGAGCCTGTTCGGAAAAAAGAAACATTTCAACCGGTTAAATTTATTACGACGCCCAAAGGCGAAAAAGTCATTGATTTTGGTCAGAACCTTGTAGGTTGGGTTACCGTGAAAGTTAAGGGAACTGCCGGCGACAAAATAACCATTTCGCATGCAGAGGTACTCGACAAGGAAGGGAATTTTTATACTACCAACCTTCGGGCAGCAAAATCGCAGGCTAACTATATTTTAAAAGGAGGGGAAGTGGAAACTTTCGAACCTCATTTTACATGGCATGGATTCCGGTATATCCGGGTTGAAGGCTTTCCCGGAGAATTGAAACCCGAGAACTTTACTGCTGTTGCCATGTATTCGGATATGGAACCAACCGGCTCATTCTCTTCTTCCAATCCGTTGGTAAACCAATTGCAGCATAATATTCAGTGGGGACAACGCGGAAACTTTGTGGATGTGCCTACCGATTGTCCGCAACGCGATGAACGTCTTGGTTGGACCGGCGATGCCCAGGCTTTTTCGCGCACTGCTGCTTTCAATATGAATGTAAATAGTTTCTTTACAAAATGGTTTAAAGATGTTGAGGCTGACCAGGTGAATGGTGCTGTGCCTTTTGTTGTTCCGAATGTACTTGGAGCTGGCGCCGTGAATAGCGCAGGTTGGGCCGATGTAGCCACCATTGCCCCCTGGAATATCTACCTCGCATATGGTGATGTGAGAATTCTGGAAAACCAGTATAACAGCATGAAAGCATATGTGGAAAGTATCCGTAAAGTCGCAAAAGACGATTTATGGAACTCGGGTTTCCATTTTGGTGATTGGCTTTTCTACCGTCCCGACGATGATAATGACGGCCGTGCCGCTTTTACCGATAAGTATTTGATTGCGCAGTGTTTTTATGCGAATTCTACCCAGTTGTTAATCAATACTGCTAAAGTATTAGGGAAATCTGACGATGTTGTTTCTTATACTTCTTTACTTGCGAAAATTAAAACTGCATTCAATAAAGAATATGTAACCGGAAGCGGGAGATTGGTTTCAAGTACTCAAACAGCTTATGTGCTGGCCTTAAATTTCGATATGCTGCCTGAAGCATTGAGACTACAAGCGGCTGCCCGATTAGCACAAAATGTGAAAGATTATGGCAATCATTTAACGACTGGCTTTTTAGGAACTCCTTATCTATGCCATGTATTAACTCGGTTTGGTTATACCGATGTTGCTTACAATTTGCTGTTGCAGGAAAAATATCCTTCGTGGCTGTATCCTGTAAAAATGGGAGCGACTACTATTTGGGAGCGCTGGGATGGAATCAAACCCGATAGCACATTCCAAACTCCGGGCATGAATTCGTTTAATCATTATGCATATGGCGCAATTGGCGATTGGATGTATCGTGTAATGGTTGGTTTGGATACTTACGAAGATGGAGTAGGGTATAAGCACAGTAAAATAATGCCGCATATTGGCGGTGGTTTTACCAATGCATCCGCCAGTTTACAAACCTATTACGGCAAACTCAGTAGCGGTTGGAAAATAGAATCGGACAAGTTAATTATGGATGTTGAGGTGCCTGCCAATTCTGTTGCAACTATATTTATTCCTGCATCGGATGCAAATTCAATTACCGAAAGCGGAAAAGCGCTAAACGCTGTCGCTGAGATAAAGGTAAAAGGGGTAGAGAATGGATATGTGGTTGTGGAGTTAGGTTCCGGTATTTACAAGTTTTCTGCTCCAAAACCTGTTCAGTAATGAGCCATTAAGCTTTCCAGGTTTTAGAGACCTGGAAAGTCTAAGATGGAGCCTTGCTTTCTATAAAAAACCTTCCAGATTCTAAAACCTGGAAGGTTTTTTTTTTTGAACGATCAGGCCTCGGGGCTCTTAATTGTTTAGCTATAAATTTGTGCTAAAAGTATCTGTAATTTTCAAAAAGGAGCTATATCCTGGCCAATGCCAAAAAGATAGCATGGATCGAAATTGTCAGAAATAGATAGAGCCGACGTGCTGTTTCTGGTTTTAGGCTGAAGTATTTATATTTAATAGCATTGTGGTGGCACCCGGCAAGACAATCGCCACAAAGGGTACATGTTGTATCCGGTTTCTTCTTCCGGATATCGTCTTGGTTTAATGCGTCGTATTTGCAATTGCTGGTGCATTTCATGCAAAAGGTGCAATTATTATCAATATATAGCCGAAATGGGTTAGCAGGTTTCAATACATTTACCAATGTACCAATAGGGCAGTATAAAAGGCAGTGGATCATTTTTCCCTGTTTTCGCGAAAATAATACCATTATAATGACTCCTCCAATTCCAAAACCGGCAGCAATAATGGTTGCAATCAGCACTGGGACATTAAACCATCTTAAAAGGATGGTTACTGCTATTACAAGTAATATTCCGGTGGTTTTTATAGCAAGTCGGTTTGGTAGTTTTTCTTTTTTAGGTTTTGAGCCGGAAGCCAGGTTGTCCATAGCCCCGAAGTAGCAAAACTGGCTGCACCAGGCGGGCCCGGTCAAAACAATAGTGCTTAGAAATAATATAGTCATAACCGATAGTTGTCCCCGGTAAACTGGTCCTCCAAGGATCATCATGGGAATAGGTAAGTGAAATTTACCTGTCATAAGGAATTTTTCAAACCCCAATAACCCTAATATAAGTTGGCCAAAAAAGACAATCGAAAAAAGTGTCCATGTTACTTTTCTCCAATACGGAACATTCACTGGATTCTGCATTTTATAGGCTACCACTGCTCCATAGGTAGCAATTACGATGATTTCGAGCCAACCTCCTCCTTTTATAAACCGTTCGGCTATAAGCATCGGGTGGGGAAGATTCACTTGTATCGCCGATAAAAAAACCGATATGAAAATGAAAACACTTAAAGGAAGTCGAAACGCATGTAATTTCATTTTAATCTGTTTAATAGATTTTCTTTACCTTCGAATGACTTTGCAGCAAGGCTCTGAACCGTTTCATGGGTTACTAAATTCAAAATAGCATCGCGTATAGGTGCATACTGAGCATGAAGAGGACAAGGGTTATTTTGATCGCAATGTTTTAAACCAAAACCACATCCCGAAAAGGTTTTTCCCCCTTCAGTTGCCATAATTAGTTCCTTTAAAGTTAAATCGGGCTTTCCCGAATCAAAATAAAACCCTCCGCCTTTTCCTTTCAGCGATTCTAAAAAACCATTCCTGACCAACCGCTGTAATATTTTAGCAATGTAAAACTGGGGTGCCTCTATCTCTTTTGCAATCTCTGTTATGCCAGGCCTTCGGCCTCCCGTATTTTGCGACTGAATATAAACCAATCCCCGCAAGGCGTATTCTGTTTCTTTGTTAAACACTGTATTTTATAGGTTAATTTTTTTTGCTTCAGCAAAGATAAAAAATATTTCAATAAATATTAAAAGACCTTTTGGTCCTTTAATAAAATAATACATACATTTGTATCTGTAAATCTTAATATAATTAGAATGAAACAATCGTTTGAAGAACAATTAATTGGAGAAATAGTAACACGGGACTTTAGGGCTGCCTCTGTATTTAAAGAGGTCGGAATTGACTTCTGTTGTGGTGGAAAAATGACTTTAGAAGCAGCTTGCAAAGAAAAGGGCATTTCTGATCAGGAGATAACCGCAAAATTAGATGCGCTGGAATCGCAAACAATTGATTTGGCCCATAATTACAATGCATGGGAATTAGGTTTTTTATGCGATTATATTCAAAATACCCATCATAAATATGTTCTAAAAACATTGCCCGAACTGGAGTTTTATACCCAAAAAATAGCTTCGGTTCATGGCAGCGGTCATCCGGAATTAATAGAAATAGCCGAATTATTTTCTGCAATTAATAAAGAATTGCATCAACACCTTAAAAACGAGGAGGAGGTATTATTTCCCGCTATAAAAGAAGTTGAAAAAGGACATTCGCCTAAAGCAAACGCGATTATTGTTTCGGAAATAAACCGAATGACTGGGGAACATGAATTTGCCGGTGGAGCCATGGATAAAATTAACGTGCTGGCGCAGAACTATAAAGTTCCTGAAGATGGATGCAATTCCTACCGTGTTGCCTATAAGCTGCTGAAAGAATTTGAAGATGATCTGCACTTTCATGTTCATCTCGAAAATAATATTCTTTATCCCAAAGCATTAAAAAAGACGCTATAAATATGGATACCGCAACAAAAAACCTCGAAAACGACCATCTTCATATTCTTCGGCTTATCGACGTAATGGAGCATATGGTACAAAGCTCCTCACCAGAGGTAAAACACCTGGAGATGGCAGTAAGTCTCATTAAAAATTTTGCAGATGGGTTTCACCATGCAAAGGAAGAAAATCTCTTATTCCCGCTTATGGTTAAAAAAGGGTATTCCACCGAGCAGGGGCCTGTTGCCGTTATGCTTAGCGACCATGAGCAGGGACGTAAATTTGTGAGGGGAATGGCAACAGCTATCTTGGGCTTTAAAAACGGCGAAACAGCTTCTTTATCATTGGTTTTTGAAAACATGAAAGGATATATCAGTTTACTGCGCAGCCATATTCATAAGGAAAATAATATCCTGTTCCGTATGGCCGACTCCGTATTTAATGAACAGGATCACCAGTTACTTTTGGAGCAATTCAGGAAAATTGAAAACAGTAATATTTGCGGAGGCGTTTTGTTGGATTGTGTAAATCAGATTGATTCTCTTGCAGCAGAATATAAGGTATAACTTCTCTACATTTTATTATAACTAACTTAAAAATCGATTATGACGACAAAAAAACTATGGTTTGGCTTTATGGCCGTAATGACAATTTCTTTTGCTGTACTCATATATTATGGCAGGGAAATATACCGTCAGGCTCCCCCTATTCCTGAAAAGGTTATAACTGCCGATGGAAAAGTGCTTTTTACCGGACAGGATATAAAAGATGGTCAGAATGTTTGGCAATCACTTGGCGGCCAGGAAATGGGAACGGTTTGGGGGCACGGAGCTTATCAGGCTCCCGATTGGAGTGCCGACTGGCTGCATAAAGAGGCTGTTTTTATGCTCAATCGGCTAGCACTACAAACAGATAACTTACCTTATGATAAGCTGACTGATGAGCGTAAAGCTGCGTTAAAGATTACACTACAGAAAGAGCTGCGTAAAAATCAGTATAACCAGGAATCTAAAACACTCACCGTTTCTAATATCAGAGCGGAAGCCATTGCTGATAACAGCAATTATTACAGTGGATTATTTACAAACAATCCCGCTCTCGCCAATTTGCGCGATGCATATAGTATTCCGGAAAATTCGTTAAAAGATCCGGAGCGTGTTCGGGTAATGAACGCCTTCTTTTTTTGGATTTCCTGGGCTTGTGTTACTGAAAGGCCAGGTCAGGCAATCACTTATACCAATAACTGGCCTTCGGAGGAACTGGTAGGTAATCACCCCACAGGAGCACTTTTGCTATGGACAGGATTTAGTGTGATGATGCTTTTGGCGGGGATAGGACTAATGGTTTGGTATTATGCCCGTAAACGCGAAGAGCCTTCAGATCCGGTTCCAAATAAATTTCCGTTATTGAATGAGAAGCACACTCCGTCGCAAAAAGCAACGGTAAAATACTTTTGGGTTGTTACTGCACTTTTAATGGTGCAGGTAATTATGGGCGTGATAACTGCTCACTATGGTGTTGAAGGGCAGGCGTTTTATGGAATTCCGCTTTCCGATTGGCTTCCTTATTCTATTTCCCGAACCTGGCATATTCAAATTGCTATTTTCTGGATTGCAACTTCCTGGTTGGCAACCGGTTTATATTATGCTCCTGCAATTTCGGGCGTTGAACCTAAGTTTCAACGGTTAGGGGTTAATTTTTTGTTTGTCGCTTTGTTGATAATTGTTGTGGGATCTTTAGCCGGTCAGTGGTTTGGAGTAATGCAAAAATTGGGTTATATACAGAACTTTTGGTTTGGGCATCAAGGATACGAGTATGTCGATCTGGGGCGTTTCTGGCAGATATTTTTATTTGTTGGATTGTTTATTTGGCTTTTTTTAATGGGAAGGGCTATTTGGCCTGCTCTTAAGCAAAAATCGGACAACAGAAACTTATTGATATTATTCCTTATTTCTACCATAGCCATAGCCTCTTTTTATGGAGCAGGATTAATGTGGGGACGACAAACTAACCTTGCAGTGGCCGAATACTGGCGTTGGTGGGTTGTTCATCTTTGGGTCGAAGGCTTTTTTGAAGTGTTTGCAGCCGTGGTTATTGCTTTCCTATTTGTAAGGATGCAAATAGTAAAAGCAACCACAGCAACTACAGCAGTTTTATTCTCGACCATTGTGTTTCTTGCGGGTGGAATTCTTGGAACTTTTCATCATTTATATTTTACAGGAACCCCCACGGCGGTAATGGCACTTGGGGCAACATTCAGCGCCCTGGAAGTAGTTCCACTGGTATTGTTGGGTTTCGAGGCTTACGACAATTTAAAATTGAGTCGAAGCATGGAATGGATAAAGGCGTATAAATGGCCTATCTATTGTTTTATTTCGGTAGCATTCTGGAACCTTGTAGGTGCAGGTATTTTTGGTTTTCTTATTAATCCTCCTATTGCACTTTATTACATGCAAGGACTTAATACAACCCCAGTACATGGACATACAGCCCTGTTTGGCGTTTACGGAATGTTGGGAATTGGCCTAATGCTATTTGTGCTGCGCGATATGAATAAACTGGATGTGTGGAAAGAAAAGTGGATTCGTTTTGCATTTTGGAGTATTAACATTGGTTTGGCAGCCATGGTATTTATAAGTGTTTTACCAATTGGTCTTGCTCAAACAGTAGCCAGTGTGCAGGATGGACTCTGGTATGCCCGTTCGGCCGAATTTATGCAGCAACCTTATCTGGTAACATTTAAATGGTTGAGGGTAATAGGAGATACTATATTTGCAGCAGGCACAGTTTCCCTCACCTGGTTTATTTTTGGTTTAAAAGGAGGTTGGAGTATAGAGAAGAAGTAATAGTTACGTATTTACTGCTTAATCAAATGCGTTTTGAAGGTATGATCTTTCAAAACGCATTTTTTTTTCTTAGCGTAGAAAATATATGGGGAATTAGAACAGCTTGACTATGATTATTAATGAGATATATGATGAATTGCAGATAATCCGTATGATATATGGGATTTAATAAAATAAAAAAAGGCCGTGTCATCACGACCAGGCCTTTTACTAACCAACAAATCCAAATTGATTATTACTTGAATTTAGACAACAAAAATAAAGAAATTGAATTGATATTTCCCAATAAAATTTCATTTTTTTTACAAAAAATAATATATATCATATAATGTACTCAATACAAAGGTGTTCTTTTATTTAGAATTTACTTATTATTCAATTTTATAGCGGAATTTAGCTAGTATTTTATTATTGCATCAAATGGATTCAATAGCGTGTTGATGAATTTTGGCACAGATTTTGAAATATGTTTAATACATCGGGTTTAAGTATCTGTAAATGTATTCAATACGTATTCTTTTTGTGCGGATTAATCCAATTTTTTCCGTTAGCTTTCTCAAAATTGTTGGGTAATATTCCCAACATAATAAAAGGTAATCTTGGTTTATACTTCTAAACTTTTTATTATGAACGCATTCAATCAATTACCCGCATTCGACAAAGCTCTTCATCTTGATGAAGTTATTTTTGCAGGTCGAAATCAGGCATACGGAGCTTTTTATCTTCGGAAAAAGTACAATAAGCACATGATAATTGCCTTTTTAATCACTTTTGCTTTAGTTGGTGCAATAAGCATCCCCATGTTAATTAATAGTCAAAACCCGGTCCCAGTTTTAAAAGAAGTAGTCTTTAATCCTTTACCTCCCGAAAAGATTGATAAGAATTTATTTACTCCTCCCCCTCCTCCCGAAAAGTTAAAAGTAAGCGAAGCACTGATGAAACAAGCTATATTTGGCCCACCAATAGTGGTCGAAAAAGTGAAGGAACATACTGAAGTCAATCTCCTATTAACTACGATACCTCCGGTAAATCCGATTCAAAATCCAACTACTGAATATATCGATACCAGTTCAGGTCCAGAAATAATTGATATAGACAAACCATTTATTAAAGTTGAAGTTGAGGCAACCTTTAAGGGAGGGACGTTAAACGATTTTCGGAAATGGGTGGCAAAAAAACTTATATTTCCCGAAAATGCTTCTCAAATGGATATTTCTGGCAAGGTAACCATTCAATTTGTAGTGAACACGAAAGGTAAAATTGAAGATATTAAAATAATAAAGGGCGTAGATCCGCTACTAGACCAAGAAGCAGCAAGGGTGATAGCAAGTTCGCCCAGGTGGGAGCCTGCAAAACAACAGGGAGTTGATGTGAAGCAGCTATTTGTAATCCCAATAGCTTTTCAACTTAAGAAAAATCAATAAATGTTTTAGAATCATAAAAACAGGAGAGAGGCAATTAGCCTCTCTTTTTTTATGAAGGAATTTCGACTAATTCTGTCACTTTAATTCCTCTTTTGTTAAGATTGATAATTTCCTTTACCCTTTCTAATGGTATTTCGATGGGAGTATCTACGGCCGATTTTGTTTTAAATGAATACCATACCGTTTTATGTAAAATATCTACTTTGTAAGGATAGGCGATTCCTTTTTTGGTCTCCAGCTCTAAAAGCTCTTTAGGGAAATCGGCTTCCGATTCTATGTAGGTTGCTAGTTCGTATGTGAGACAGCATTTAAGTTTTCCACATTGTCCCATATATTTCTCCATGCTCGACGATAGGTGTTGTGCCTGAATAGCCCTCGAAGTAACAGAAGGTAATTGGTTTCTCCAGGTAGAGCAGCATAGCTCTTTTCCGCAGGACCCGATTCCTCCTATTTTGGCTGCTTCCTGGCGTGCACCAATTTGACGCATTTCAATCTTTGTAGCTATTTTAACTGCCAATACTTTAATCATTTCCCTAAAATCGACCCTACCATCGGCGATATAATAAAATGTAGCCTTTTTCTTATCCCCCTGAAATTCCACATCACTTATTTTCATCTCCAGATTAAGCTCTATGGCAAGTTCGCGCGAAAGAACCAGCGCTTTTTTTTCGAATTCTTTCCCTTCATTATAAATCCTTAGATCGTTTTCATTTGCTTTTCTGTAAATAATATTTAACGATTCGGGCTCAATTCCCTTTGTTTTGCGCTTAAATTGTTTTAAGGCTAAATTTCCTTTCAGGGAAACAATTCCAATATCAAACCCTCCTTGAACTTGAACAGCAACAATGTCGGAGTATAATAAATTCAATTGATTAATATTTCGGTAAAAATCCTTTCGGTTGTTTTTAAACCGAACTTCTACAATGTTTGTTTCGATGATATCCTGAATGTCGTCTAGCCAGTCGTAGGATGATTTTCCTCCAAGGAATCCCGAGGAAATGTTTATTTTATTAGGGGAATCTATTTTGTGGTTTGCGCAGTTTGTGCAGCTCATCTTTTTATAATTATAGGTTTATGTAGTATTGCCGACTGCTTATTATGATTCTATAGTGAATTAATCGGTTCGTTGAGAACAATTAAAAGTGCAACAATGTTTGGATAATATTGAAATCTTTAGATTAATCCAGTTATAATAGGAATACTATACCGGGGATACTTATTCAAGTACAAAATTATTATTGGTTACATTTATTATATTTATTCTAATTTTCGATTTGATATTAAAAAGTAATTCTTAACTTTGCGCCCTTAAAAATTAAATTAAAATAGTCTGGTAAAATGCGAATAATTGAAAATGCAACTGTGGTTAGCCGTAGTTTTGGTGAAAAAAATGTGTATGTTGTTGTTAACGAAAACACAGGGAAAAAAGTAAGACTTAACGATCTCAAAGGTTTTGAACTTGAGCTTGGTGCAGAAGGTACTATCGAATATCTTAAAGGTGATGTTAATCATATTATTAGTTTTGCTCCTGCTTTGGTTGAAGAATTTGCTTAAACTTTTGTTTCCTTTAGAATATTTTAAAAGCACCTGATTTGGGTGCTTTTTTTGTTTAGTAGTGGTTTGTTTATTGAAATTTTTGAAAATGAAAGTTTTAATAACCGGGAAAGCTTGAGCTGAGAATGCGGCCTTGTTGTAAATTTATGGTAGGTTTTTTTTTATCCAACTACTAAAATAGTCCCCTGAAATTCCAATTGCTCCATTTATTTCTGTTTCTTAATTAAATGTAAAGCCCTGTTGGAAAGTATATCCAACAGGGCTTTTTTGTAATATTCTTAATAGTGTAATTTTAGCAAGAGTCATAAGGATTATTGCACTCCGCCAAATTACTTTATCAAATTTCTAAACGAAAATTTTCAGGTTTGTAATATTCGTGGTTTGTGAGTTTTAATTTGGAAAAAAACCTAAAGTCGCTAATAAAAAGTTTTTCATAATATTCAGCCTCATGATCCGGATATGTAAAAACCGGTTTTATTTCAGGAGCTTTTCCAACTTTAGATAAATTATCAATCCATTTAAACTTTTCAGGATTTGCCTGAGCTTCATAAAGGTGTTGATCGAGTTTTTTCTGTAGGTCATCTTTAGTTGTTTTACCAATATACCTTACTTGATCGTTTTCCAGTAGAACATAAATTGTTGTCATAGCTCTCAGGTTTAATTTCGATATAAAAGTAATAATGGAATTTAATAAGAAAAGTATTTGTTGATGGATGGTGAAAAAATAAGTGTCAAATGACCATTTATTTTGATTTGCAAAAATTGTCGAATATACAATGTTTAAAAGGCTTGTATTTACTTGTGGCGACAATTATTTGCAATCTAACAACCCCGTAATTGTTGAAAAGTTTTTAGTTTAATAATAGGAATTATTTTTTTGAATCTTTTGGAAGTTAATGTATTGTGCAGGTAATGAATTAAATGTATGATTTACACTTTTTTAGCGTCATGCAATTAAATCCATAAATGGATTGAAATAGAAAGTGTCTATAAACCAGATGAAAACATTTTAATCTCAAATAAAATTGTTGTTGTTTGAGCCCCCAAGCTATTATTTATTGTATGAAGAAGTCTCGATGTGAAAAGTATTTTTAAATTATTGTAGTTTTTCCCTTTTAATTCATTCTATTAAAAATATTGGAAATCGGTTGCTAAGGAAAATCTGATTTTTGGATAATTTAAGTATAACATTTTAAAACCCTGTTTAATTTTCTTAGTTTCTCTAACTTTTATTTTACTTGAATTCATATAAGTTTTTCTTTACTCTCAGTTCTTAGTAAACACTTAATTGAATATTTTGAACTCGTTAATTTATAAGAAGGGTCAGATAATATTTTATAAACTGAAATTGAAGTTTTCTACTCCCTCCCCAAAATCCGATTATTTATAATGTGTTAAGAATAAAAATCTTGACACATTATAAAATCAAATAAGTATTCAATAAATTAAATTGTTTAAACAAATATTATTAAAGAATGAACAATATATATTCAGGAGTGTTTAATATTGCATAAACAAAAATTAAACAAAATAAAACCTAAAACGATGAAGACACAATTAAAAAAATCAGCGTACTTATTTGTACTTTCAGTTGTATTGTTTGCGAGTTTTACTTCTTGTAAGGAAGACGAAGATCCTGTAGTAGTTCAGCAAAAAAGTATTGTGGAAACAGCATCTTCAAATTCCGACTTCTCAATTTTGGTTCAGGCATTGCAAAAAGCCGACCTTGTTACGACAATCAATAATTCTACCAATCTTACTGTGTTTGCCCCAACAAACAGTGCATTCAATGCTCTTTTTACAAAGCTTGGTGTTACCGGAATAAACGATTTGTCTAAAGAAACATTGACTCCGATATTACTTTATCATGTGTTGGGACAAAAAATTACTTCTTCACAAATACAGAACGGCTATGTTTATACATTAAGTCCTGGAGCTGGTGCTAAAACTCAAGCACTTTATATTAAAATTGATGGAGGAGTGAAACTAAATAAAACATCTAAAGTTGTCATTCCCGATATTATGACTTCAAATGGTATTATTCATGCTATTGATCAAGTTATTTTGCCTAATACTGTGGTTGATATTGCTTCTAATAATGGCGATTTTAGCATTTTGGTAGAAGCTGTTGTTAAAGCTGATTTAGCTGGAACACTTAGCGGAGCTGGTCCATTTACCGTTTTTGCACCCACAAATGCAGCTTTCCAGGCTCTTTTTACCACGCTAGGTGTAACCGGAATCAAGGATTTGACAAAAGAACAATTAACCCCAATACTTCTTTACCATGTGGTTAGTGGCAATGTATTGTCTTCTCAATTACAATCAGGCGATGTATCAACACTAAATGGTAAATTTAAAGTAGCTGTTGGAACTCAGGTTACTATAAATGATAATGTAAAGGTGGTTGCTGTTGATGTTCAAGGTTCGAACGGAGCGGTTCATGTAATTGACAAAGTACTTTTACCAAAATAGGTGAGATTAGAATTAATTTTATGGTTAGCTATGTTATAATTTCAGGGAAGGCCTAAAACCTTCCCTTTATTTTTTAATGACAATTTCACTCAAATAAAATGTTTCATTATTATTTCGATTAAAGTCCATCAGCATAGAATGCACTAAAATGAGTATCCAATTCGTATTTCACCAATAACTTTACTTGAGATGGTACTTTTGCTAATAGTGAATTCAACCGGGCCAACGATAGTGCGCATACCAGCTGCAATTCCCAAACTTTGGTAGTTTTTCCCGGCGAAAATTAAATCGTCTATATTATTTCCAATTCGGGCAAAATTGGTTTTGATCGTAATAAACTTGTCTTTCAAGGGTTCTATTCGGAATGCAAGATTGGTTGCAAATAAATTGGCCGCCGAAACTGCCATAAATCTTAATCCATCGAAAGGGAAGATATTATATTCGTTGGGGAGAGAACCTCCCAGGTAATTGTAATAGGTAAAGGGGAGTTTATTTGAAAAGCTAAAACCACCGCACGCTCCAGGGATAATGACCAACTTGTCAGATATTGGTATAGCTTTATTATAAATTGCTGTAATTCGCCAGAGGGATTTGGCCCAGCCAGGGGTGGTGAAATACCGCGCCGCCAGAACCGATTTTATTTCGGCATTAAAATAATCCCCTTTATGTGGATAAATGGTTCTGTCCTGGGTGTCGAACCTAAACCGGGTAAACCAGCTAAATGAACGCATGTTATAGTTTACAGTGTCGTTTACTTCAATTTGATGGGTAGTGTTAAAATATTCCAATTGCAAACCGGTACGTATCATAAAAGCATTAGAAATAGACGATCGGAAATCGATTTCGGCAGAATAGTGCGCTATATCGAAATTGGCGATTAACATTTCTTTAGGGGTGTAAAATTTGGCCAAAAACGTGTTAAAGTGTGTTGTAATTCCTAATCCAAGATTTGGCCTTGCAAAGGTATGGATGGTATATTGTGCGTCAACTGCCGGATACTGCCCTAACTTTAGGTCTAGTAACAGGCGGGAGCCTTCTCCCAGAATATTCCGATAGGTTGCATTAAGTAAAATTGCCGATTTCAGATATTGATCGTAATGCAGGCTAAACTTAAAAAAATTATAGGGTTGTTCCTTAAATCGTAAAGTGAGCACAGAGCCATTGCTTTGAGGTAATATCTTATAATTCACCCGCTCAAAAAAACGTGTACCATAAATCCGTTCCACACCATGTTCCAACTCTTGAAGCGTTATCCAACCGGTATCGAGTATTTCGAAATTGCCTTTGACCAGGTTTTTTGATACTTTGTTAAGACCTTCGAGTTGTATTTGTTTAATATATATCGAATCGAGTTCTCCGGGTCGCGAAAGGCGTTTTGAAGCAGGACCTAATTTTTTTATAGAGTCTACCAATGCCTTTAGTTGAGGTAACATGAAACGAGCCGATCTTTCTCCTAAAAGAATTAGAGAATCGGCATTTTCAAAGCTAAAGAGATTGTAGCTTTGAATATTTGGTTTGATAAGGATGTCGCATAAGGCTCCCTGTTGGGAATTGAAAATTGCAGCCTGAAAACTGGATGCCTGATCCATGATACGGAATGCCGAATTGAGTTGATCTTTTTTATACAAGCTGGCTGACACTTCCACGCCAATAATAATATCGGCTCCCATATCGCGGGCATCCTGGACAGGAAAATTGCGAACAATACCACCATCGACCAAAATTTTGCCGTCAATTTCGATAGGGCTAAAAAACGAAGGGATAGCCATACTTGCGCGGATTGCATCTGGCAAGAATCCGCTTTTAAGCACCACGGGCTGAACATTTTCGATGTCGGTGGCAACACAACGAAATGGTATGGGGAGCTTGTCGAAATCGTTAATATTATGAACCGGCCAGGTATAATGCGACAGGAGCATCGAAACCTTTTGTCCATCTACTAATGCTTGCGGAATTGTAACCTTTCCTTTCACAATGGGGAATTCCCCAACATAACGCCCAAAATCGTCTTTCTCTTCAATTGAAATATTGCGACGCGAAATTTCATCCAGTAACATGGCGTTCCAATCGGTTTGGCGTACAATATATTCGATTCTTTTAGCAGAATAACCACATGCATATAAACCTCCCACCACACTGCCCATGCTTGTGCCTGTAATATAATCAACAGGAATCCCAATTTCTTCCAGTACCTTCAAAACTCCAATATGAGCAAGGCCTTTTGCTCCGCCTCCGCTAAGCACTAATCCAATTTTGGGTCGATTAACGGTTTGTTTTTCCTGACTATAAAGGTATGATGATATTAGCAGGCTAATAGCACAAATTAGTATCAGACGGATACGGATAGTGGTTATCATAAGGATTTAATACAACTAGCAAATATACAAAATAGGGGGAGGAAATCTATGATTCGAAATTTTTTAAGAAGGTTCTATGCCTTCAGAGTTTGAGGTAAAATGCTTTGGAGGTGCATGATTAGGAATAATAAATGAAAACCGTGATCCTTTTCCGTATGTTGATTCAACTGCAATTTTGCCACCAAGCAATTCAATAATTTGTTTTGATATGGAAAGGCCTATCCCTGTACCTCTATAGAAACGAGCTTCTTCCGGAGGATTTATTTTTCGGAAGCGGTCGAATATCTCACCAAGATGTTCTTTTGCAATTCCAACCCCCGAGTCTTCAACATAAAATTCAATAATACCCGGCATTACTTTATAACCAAAGCGAATGGATCCTGATTGAGTAAACTTTGCTGCATTCGAAAGGAGATTTGTAAGGACCTGTTTAATACGATATTTGTCCGAGTAAAGCAGTAAATTGAGTTGAGGAGATTCATTAATTAGCTGTAATTGCGGTTTTTCAATTCGATGTAAATATTGGGATAATACTTGCTCTACATCACTCAATAGATTTTTAACGCTAAAATTCGTGTAAATTATTTCGAGTTGATTTGACTCAATTTTTGAAATATCGAGGATGTCCTCAATTAAGTGCATGAGGTATCTTCCGTTTTCAAGTATTATTTTTGAATATTCTTTCCGTTTTTCTTCCTTCTCTACTTTTTCCAATAATTGACTAAACCCTAGAATTGCATTCATTGGAGTTCTTATTTCATGGGTAATATTCGTGAGAAAAGCGGTTTTCAGGTAATCTGCTTTTTGAGCTTTCTCTGTTTGCCTTATATGAAAATCAAGAGCAACAAAAATTAACGTAATACTAAGGAATAAATAGACAATAGCGCTGGAATAAAGGTCGAAAAGCCTCGTTAACCTGTCAGGATAGGTCTGGAATAAATCAGGGTATTGATATTCGAGGTAAAATAAAAGTGTGATATTTATGAAAATAGCTACTGAAAATATTTTTCGGGGGATTTTATCAAACAAGAAAATTATATACGATTGTATTACAACAAACAGGTATAAAATGGGGCCGTAGGAACCATAGTTCAGAAACCATTGCATATTTATTGTAAATAGCAACAATATTATAGTAATGTATTTTGAGAAAAAATGTTTTCTTTTTACTCGCCCCAAATAATAGGCAAATAAAAAAAAGAGGAATGAAAAAAAAGTGGATAAGATTAGAGTGGGTCCTAAACGTAAATAAATATTCACAAGTGTGCCCAGAAAACCTGCTATAGAAGCTAAAAGGCTGATTAGGATTACGAGATAGTTGTCTAAGCCAATTTCTTCAGGACTTAAAAGTAAAAACCTATAAATCTTCTTAATCATACTCAGGAATATAATCTCTCACTACTGAAAACCGAAGGCTGGAATTGTGTGCAATATATAAAAAAGAAACTAAAAAAGCCGCGAAGAGGTGTACCCTGTTGCGGCTTCTTTGTATTTATTGTCTGATTATGAGGATTTTTTATTAAACCAATAGCTATTAAAGTTTAGCTATATTCATTTAAGATATCCTTTACACCATCGGGAGAGACACGACCGTAAACTTTTTCACCAATCATTACCACCGGTGCTAAACCACAAGCTCCAACACACCGCAAGCAGCTAAGAGAGAATCTTCCATCTTTGGTAGTATCGCCGACCTGTATATTTAAAATGCGCTTAAATTCATCCAGTACCTTTTCCGCACCACGCACATAGCAGGCAGTTCCGGTACAAATGGAGATTGGGTGCAGGCCTTTGGGGAGCATGGTAAAGAATGAATAGAATGTTACCACTCCATATACCTTTGCTACCGAGATTTTCAGCTCCAGGGCTATTTCTTCCTGCACTTCGGCGGGTAAGTAGCCAAAATGCCCCTGTGCCTTATGCAGAACGTTTATTAATTCGCCAGGCTCGTTGTTAAATGATTGGCAAATTTCTTTGATTTTGTCTATTTCACATTGTTTTAGTTCGACTTTTATGCTGGACATCGCTAGTTCCTCCAAAAATTAAATTTTACAAATTAAAGTTATTCTTCCGGATGTGATGGGTTGATGTAAATGAGCTTTTTACTACGGTCGAAATAGCTGGTATGCAATAAATGATGTGATTTTTCGCCCAAAGGTTTGCCCAGAAATTCTTTATATAATTCAATTATAAAGGGATTCTCGTGCGATTTACGAATTGGTTTACCTGCATCTTCGCGATAAAGAGCTTCCTGACGAGCTTTCAGGATACTGAAGTCGCCATGATGAAGCGGTTGGCCGCCTCCACCAATGCAACCTCCCGGACAGGCCATAATTTCTATAGCATGAAAGGTTGATTTTCCTTCCCGAATATCTTCGAGGAGTTTACGTGCATTTCCCAAACCATGGGCTATCCCAATATTTATCGGAAGCCCTCCGAAATCGATGGTTGCCGAACGAATACCTGCCAATCCGCGTAATTCTTCAAAGTCGACTTTTGGAAGTTTATTTCCGGTATGAAGTTCGTAGGCTGTGCGAACAGCCGCTTCAATAACACCTCCAGTAGTTCCGAAAATAACGGAAGCACCAGTAGATTCTCCCAAAGGTTTATCGAAATCTTCATCAGCAAGGGCATCAAATTCCAGGTTTGCCTGTTTTATTAAATTGGCCAACTCTCGGGTCGATATGGAATAGTCGACATCCGGACTCCCGTTGTGACTAAATTCGTCGCGTGAGCATTCATATTTTTTTGCAAGGCAGGGCATTATGGAAACAACAACCATATCCTTACGTTCTACCCCGATTTTCTTAGCGAAATATTCTTTGGCAATAGGGCCAAACATTTGTTGTGGCGATTTTGCCGTGGATGGAATATCCATCATTTCAGGGAACTGATGTTCAAAGAATTTTACCCAAGCCGGACAGCAAGAAGTTAATATTGGAAGCTTGGTTTTATCGCCTGCCAGAAATTGGGTAAGCCGGTTAAGCAATTCGGTACCTTCTTCCATAATCGTGAGGTCAGCAGCGAAATCGGTGTCAAAAACATAATCGAAACCCAATTGCCTTAGCGCAGCAACCATTTTTCCTGTTACCAGTGTTCCTGGTTTTAAACCGAATTCTTCGCCTAAAGCAGCACGAACAGCAGGAGCGGTCTGCACAACTACTGTTTTTGACGGATCGGCCAGTGCGCGGATTACAGCATTGGTGTGGTCAACTTCGGTTAAAGCGCCTGTTGGGCAAACGGCTACGCATTGGCCGCAATAGGTGCAAACAGAATGGTCGAGGTTCATTTCAAAAGCAGGAGATACTACCGACATAAACCCGCGGTTAATTCCGGAAAGAACACCTACCGTTTGTACATCATTACACATCATCTCGCAACGACGGCAGCGCACACATTTATCCATATCGCGGATAATGGCAGGAGAGGTATCTTCGCGGTAATGAGACTGTTCCCCTTCATAGTGCAGCTTTCGTATACCCATATCCTGCGCCAGTGTTTGCAATTCACAATTTCCTGATTTGGCGCATACCAAACAATCGGTTGGGTGATCTGACAAGATAAGCTCCAGAACTGTTTTACGGGCATTCAATGCCCGGATGGTATGGGTTTTTACAACCATTCCTTCGGTTACATCGGTAACGCAAGCCGGAGCAAGGTTTCGACGACCTTGGACTTCGACCACACAAACGCGGCATCCGCCAGGTCGGTTTTCGATGGGCATGTCGCCTAATTTAAAGAAACACAGGGTTGGTATATGGATGCCAGCACCTTTTGCGGCATGCAATATTGAAGTTCCTTTGGGAACTTCAACCGGTTTATTATCTATGGTGAGTTTTATCGTTTCCATAATACTGTTTCGTCTAATTAATTAATAACAATAGCGTTGAACTTACACCTTTCTATACAGGCTCCACATTTTATACAGATACTGGTATCGATAAAATGCGTTTGTTTTCGTTCGCCGGATATTGCATTAACAGGGCAGTTTCGGGCGCAAGCAGTGCAACCAACGCAGTTTTCAGGGATCACTTTGTATATCATGAGCGACTTGCACCGCCCGGCTGGGCATTTTTTATCCTTAACATGGGCAAGGTACTCGTTCATGAAGTTATCGAGTGTAGAAAGCACCGGATTAGGAGCTGTTTGACCAAGGCCGCAAAGGGAGCTGTCTTTTATTACAGAACTGAGATTACGCAATCGGTCTATATCTTCCATTGTTCCGTCGCCCTTGATAATTTTATCCAAAATTTCTTTCAGGCGCATAGTTCCAATTCGGCATGGGGAGCATTTTCCACAGGATTCATCAACGGTAAAATCAAGATAATATCGGGCCATTGCCACCATACAATCATCTTCGTCCATCACAATCATTCCTCCGGATCCCATCATCGAGCCGCTTGCAATTAGGTTGTCGTAATCAATTGGGGTGTCGAGATGTTTGCTGGTTAAACATCCTCCCGAAGGTCCTCCGGTTTGTACCGCTTTAAATTCTTTATTGTTTTTTATTCCGCCGCCAATTTCGAAAATTACTTCTTTCAGGGAGGTTCCCATTGGGACTTCAATTAATCCAACATTATTGATTTTCCCAGCCAGGGCAAAAACTTTGGTTCCTTTTGATTTTTCGGTACCAATAGATGCAAACCAATCAGCTCCTTTATTAAAAATCACCGGAACATTGGCGTAGGTTTCAACGTTGTTTACTACGGTAGGCTTTTTCATGTAGCCAGATTCGGCGGGGAACGGAGGTTTTACAGTTGGCTCGCCACGATGGCCTTCCATGGAGTGAATAAG
>Ga0316608_1000173_pt1 | contig 34652 bp, 29 predicted proteins | sample MIS2016152B_MG_FD_207673 | JGI IMG/M metagenome (GOLD analysis project Ga0316608, IMG submission 207673) | Microbial mat bacterial communities from Middle Island sinkhole, Lake Huron, Michigan, United States - MIS.2016.152B | ecosystem: Environmental > Aquatic > Freshwater > Lake > Sediment... | reverse complement strand
CCGGAAGTGGTAAGTCGACATTTCTCAATATCTTACAGAAACTCGTTGAAGGTTATTATATTTCTTTCAACGCAAAAGACCTGGTTGGTCATGATGCTTTTGGCGCTGAGGTTTTTAAAACAAATCCCCTTGTAGCGATTCAACATGATGGAGATCTATCTAAAATTGAAGATAACAGTACCCTAAATTCCATAATCTCACATGAGGATATTGTTATGAACGAGAAACACAAAACCAAATATTCTATGCATGTTAATTGTTTTCTATTCCTTGGAACAAATAAACCAGTTGCAATCTCTGATACTAAATCTGGGTTACTTAGACGACTTATTGACGTTCATCCTTCTGGTGAAAAAGTATTAAAGTCCGAGTATACAAAGTTGGTAAAGAATATTAACTTTGAACTTGGAGCCATCGCTGACTATTGTATTGCAAAATATTTAAAGATGGGAGAAGATTACTATCAATATTACCAACCAAAAGAAATGATGTTTGAGACCAACACTTTGTATAATTTCGTGTTTGAAAACTTCTTGGTTCTTGAACATGGAGATTACTTTCAACTACGTCAACTTTATGATATATACAGGAAATACTGTGATGATAGTGGCGAGCAATATCCATTAAAGAAAAGAGTGTTTCGCGCCGAGATGAAAGCCTATTTTGACAATTTCTATGATATTACTCGAATCGACGATGGAAAACAAGTTCGTTCTGTATACCGTGGATTCAAAGGTGATATTTTTAATCTTGGTCAAAAACCCAAAGCAGAGGAAGAACAAGACACCGACTGGCTACATATGGATAAGACAGAGTCATTGTTTGATGAAACATTCAAGGACTCTCCGGCTCAGCTTACAAATGATGCCGGTACACCAGAGCATCGATGGGCCAATTGCACAACGACCCTTAAAGACATTGATACTTCAAAACTTCACTATGTTGCTGGGTTAGACGAGAACCATATAGTCATTGACTTTGATATTCCAGACGAAAGCGGAGAAAAGTCTTTAGTTAAGAATCTGGAAGCAGCAAATAAGTGGCCTAAGACCTATGCAGAACTTAGTAAGTCTGGAGCAGGTATTCATCTACATTATATTTGGGGTGGAGGTAGAACGGCAGAACTCAAGCGATTATATTCTACAGGAATCGAGGTAAAGGTATTCACCGGCAACGCGAGTCTTCGTAGAAAGTTGACCTGGTGTAACACTGAACCAATTACAACACTTACCTCAGGCCTTGAGTATGATGAAAAGAAAGGAGGAGACAAATTGTTCAACAAGAAGAATGTCGAAGACGAAAAACATCTACGCATAATGATTAAGAAGTGTATGAATAAGGAGTTTCATGGTTCGACAAAACCGGAATGCGATTTCATTTACAAACTCTTAGACGAGATGTATACAAGTGGAGCCGTGTATGACGTTAGTGATATGAGGTCTTCGGTCTTGGCGTTTGCTGCAAGCTCATCGCACCAAGCAATGTATTGCATCGATTTGGTGAACAAGATGAAGTGGGCATCAGAAGTTGTGGATTTAGGTGGAATAGTTGGTAAAGTAAATGTTACTACATCTGATGAACTCGTATTCTATGATGTTGAGGTATTTAAGAACCTTTTCCTTATTTGTTATAAACTTAAAGGAAAGGATCGGAAAGTAGTCTCAATGGTAAATCCAACCCCTCAAGAGGTTGGTGCGATATTTGGACATAAGCTCATTGGGTTCAACAATAAGCGGTATGATGATCATATGTTATACGGTCGTTATATAGGGTATTCAAATGAGCAGCTGTATGACTTAAGTAGTAAAATCATATCTAAGGAAGGCTCTGTTCGAGACGGCTTTAGGGAGGCATATAGCCTAGCCTACACCGATGTCTACGATTTCTGTCGAGAAAAGAAGTCTCTTAAGAAGTGGGAAGTTGAGCTTGGCCTCCACCATCAAGAACTGGAGTTTGATTTCAACGAGCCTTTACCCGAAAAGGATTGGCCTAAAGCTATCGAGTACTGTTCTAATGACGTTGTTGCTACCGAAGGAGTATTTGACTATAACCAAAGCGATTGGATTGCAAGACTCATTTTAGCAGACTTGGCTGGCGGAACCCCAAATATGACTACCAATCAATTAACAACTAAGATTGTCTTTGGAGACGATCGCAAACCACAACTTGAGTATACGCATCTCGAAGAGACGTTCCCTGGGTATGAATTTGTGCGCGGTGAAGACAATAAGATGCACAATATGTATCGCGGAACTAATGTTGGTATGGGTGGTTATGTTTATGCAGAGCCTGGAATGTATTTCGATGTCGCACTAATAGACGTTCAAAGCATGCATCCAAACAGCATCATCCAAATGAACTACTTTGGAAAGTATACCCAACGTTATGCGGACCTCATGCAGGCTCGTGTAGCAATTAAGACAGGAAACTTCACATTAGCTCGCACAATGTTCGATGGAAAGCTTGTAAAATACCTAGAAGATGAGAGCCAAGCAGGCGGATTGTCGGATGCATTGAAATTGGCCCTCAACAGCGCATATGGATTGACTAGTGCCTCCTTCGAGAATGCGATGAGAGATAGACGTAATGTTAACAACATCGTTGCTCTTCGTGGCGCTCTCTTTATGCGCACCCTACAAGATGCAGTGCAGGCTCGCGGATTTACCGTTGCTCACATTAAGACCGACTCAATTAAGATTCCAAATGCCAACCAAGAGATAATCGATTTCTGTAGTGACTTTGCCAAGCAATATGGTTATATCTTTGAGCACGAAGCGACATACGAGAAGATGTGTTTGGTGAACAACGCTGTCTATATTGCTAAGTATGGATGGGCTGCAAAGAAGAAGTTGATTGGAACTTGGACAGCTACTGGAGCACAGTTTGCAGAACCGTTCCTATTCAAGAAAGTGTTCTCGAAGGAACCTATTGTGTTTGATGATTACAAACAGACGAAGAGCGTTACTTCACCTGCCTTGATATATTTGGATTTTAATGAAGGACTTCCACAAGGTGAACATAATTATATTCATGTTGGCAAGGTTGGTTCCTTTGTTCCAGTTATCGATGGAGTTGGCGGAGGGATTCTCTTACGTAAAAGTGGAGATTCCTATAATTCCGTAGTAGGTACTAAAGGTTATCGTTGGAAAGAAAGTGAGATTGTCAAAGCGCTTGGAAATGAAGACCAGATTGCATTGGCCTATTTCTATAGATTGATGGATGAGGCAATCACATCAATAAAGAGTCGTGGGCCGATTACAGATTTTGTCGACGATTGGGATGAAAAAGAAATATCAAACGATTTTCCAATCGGATTCGACGATGTACCAAAAGAAGTAGCAGTGGCAACGGCCACAATTTTGAAAGGAGACTAATATGGCAGCCTTAAAGACAATTCCAAAAAAAGATAAATTAGAGGTTCGTATTGATAACGCTCGCGTAATGTTTCGAAACTTTGCAGGTGCTGTAGGTAATTACAACCCGGCAGGAAACCGGAACTTCTGTGTATTCCTCCCTGATGATATTGCACAAAGCATGGAACGCGATGGATGGAACATTCGTTGGCTCAACTCAAGAGAAGACGAACCACCACAAGCAATGGTTTCTGTAAAACTTAATTATGGAAACTATCCTCCAAATATTGTTTTAGTTTCAGATGGAAAGATGTCAAAACTTTCAGAAGAGAATGTTAATCTTCTTGACTTCGCTGAATTAGAACAAGTAGATCTCATTCTTCGAGGTTATACTTGGGAAGTCCAAGGGAAGAGTGGAATCAAAGCATATCTTAAAGAGGGATATTTTGTACTTGTGGTTGATGAGTTAGCAAAGAAATATTCAAAGGCACTTGACACTGCACAAGAGGCTATTGGTGGGTGTGGCGATTGTGAGATATGTGATGGTAATTGTGGTGGCGGACTTCACGCTTAATTTAATTAGATAATGAAAGGAGGTGAGGGTTTGAACATACAACTAACTGATTATCAGATTGATGCAGTTGAAAAGATGCATAATGGTTGTATCCTTAGAGGAGGAACAGGTTCCGGTAAAACCCTCACTTCTCTTATTTATGTGTTTGAGAAGATTCTTAAAGGATCATCCCCATTATATCCAGGACATAAGTATCAAAAATCAAATTTAAAAATTCCAGTATATGTTATTACCACACCTAAGAAACGAGATAGTTGTGATTGGACAAGAGAAGCGGCTATGGTTCCTTTAATTTTAACCGATATTGATTCGTGGAATAATATTAAAAAGTATGAACATATTAAGAATGCAATGTTTATATTTGATGAATCAAAGGTTATTGGATATGGAGCATGGACACAATCCTTTCTCAAGATTACAAAGAACAATGCATGGATACTTCTATCGGCAACTCCAGGAGACACGTGGTTAGAGTATATGCCAGTATTCCTAGCCAATGGTTTTTATAAGAATAAAACCGAGTTTGAGCGAGAGCACGTAATGTGGAGTCGTTTCTCTAAGTATCCAAAAGTAGAGAGATATTTCAACGTGCCTCGTTTGATTCGGAATCGAAATAGCATCATCGTAGACATGTATGACCAACGTGCTACCACTCAACATCATAAAGATGTTATTTGCGACTTTGACCAGAACCATTATAACACAATGGCTCAGCGACGATGGAACATCTTCGATAATAAACCAATCCGTGATATTTCACAACTATGCTATTTACTTCGAAGACTAATCAATTCTGACGAGTCGAGAGTGAAAGCGCTTGTCCCTATTTATGCTAGACATAAGAAGGTAATAATATTCTATAACTTTAACTATGAACTAGATCTTCTTCGTGAATGGTGTAATTCTAATAAGATTGTATATTCTGAATGGAACGGCCACAATCACGATGATATTCCAAACACAAAGTTCTGGGTCTATCTATGTCAATACACAGCAGCAAAGGAGGCTTGGAATTGTATTGACACTGACTGCATTGTATTCTATTCTCAAACGTATTCATATAAAGCGCTTATACAATCGGCGGGTAGGATAGATAGAATGAATACAACCTTCATGCATTTATATTACTATCATCTAATCTCTATAGCACCAATTGAGTTGGCTATACAGACATCGTTAGAGAGTAAGGAGACCTTTAACGAGAAAAGATGGGTCGCAAAAGAGTTTGGTACCTCGCAATAAAAACATGGTGTATAATGAGAGAGTAGTGTGGTCGCTGTATTTACAGATACAGATCGCAACATATTCTCTGTTTTTACCTAAAAGGAGTACTATGGCGAAAAAAGAAGCTGAGTTTAAGAGTAAACTTTACAAAGAAATCAGAGAGCGTTTTCCAGGATCTGAAGTCCTTCCAAATGACGCTAACTATCTCCAAGGTATTCCTGATGCAACTGTTTATTTTCCAAATGGAAGATATATGATGCTTGAAGGTAAGCGATCTTCGACTTCCAGCAAGCAACCAAACCAGGGATATTATGTTAATGAATCTCCTCTAAGTTCTAATGCAATGTTTGTAAACCCTGAGAATAAAGAAGAAGTTCTTTCTGAACTAGAGAGGAGATACCGTTTGACATGAAATTTAACTATCATCCAAATCTTGAAGGCGCGCATGCTTTCCTTTCGCCTAGTAAATATTCATGGGTGAATTATGACGACAACAAATTAGATGTTGTCTATGCTAACTGGCGCGCTTCACAACAAGGCACAGAGCTCCATGAGCTTGCCGCAAAGTTAATCAAACTTGGTGTTAAATTACCTAAAGTTAATAAGACGTTGAACATGTACGTTAATGATGGAATTGGTTTTCGGATGTCTCCTGAAGTCTGTTTATTTTATTCTATTAATGCATTTGGAACAACAGATTGTATATCTTTTAAAAACAAACTACTTCGGATTCATGACTTAAAAAATGGTCGCACCCCTGCGTCTATTAAACAACTAGAAGTCTACGCCGCCTTATTCTGTCTTGAGTACAGTTTTAATCCGCGCGATATTGATATTGAACTTCGTCTTTATCAACTGGATGAAATGCTCGTTGAGAATCCTGTTCCTGAAGATATTTTCTTTATCATGGAGCGTATTGTTGTGTTTGATAAACGCATTAACGAACTTAAAGAATAACGGAGGCTTAGTAACTGATGGCATATTTAATACATGTTGGCACGCCTCGTCATAGTGGTAGATATCCATGGGGTTCTGGTAAAGATCCTCAAAGATCGAAATCATTTGGTACACGCGTATCTGAACTTAGGAAAGAAGGCATGTCTGATCCTGACATTGCTAAGAGTTTTGGTTTTAAAACCACAACTGAACTTCGAGCAAAGATACACGTAGAAGCCGAAGCCCGTTATGGAGCGCAAGTAGCTATGGCGGCTCGACTAAGAGCCAAAGGAAATTCTGATGTTGCAATTGCTAGACGAATGGATGTAAGTCCTAATAGTGTTAAGAATTGGCTTCTTACCGATACAAAGGATAGACATAAAGCAACCGAAGCTACGCGAGATATGATAAAAGAGCAAGCAGACCAAAAGGGAATGATCGATGTAGGTGAGGCATCCAATTATTTAATTGGTGTAAAACAAACAAAAATGGATGTTTGTGTTGCCGAACTCAGAGAAAAAGGATACATGCTTGCTCCAATCCAGACGGCTCAGCTTGGTACTGCTAATAAAACAACCGTTAAAACTTTAATCTCTCCTGAAACAATGAAGAAAGCTAGGGCCGAATACGTCATCAAAGATCCAGTTAAATGGAAGCAATTAACAGCAGAAGAGAAAGAAAATAAAATTGCTTATCTTTATGCTTCTAAACATGCGGAAGAAATTCAATTGATGGGTGCATGGTCGTCTGATGATGGCATTACTTTTAACACAGTAAAACCGCCCGTCTCAATTGATTCCAAACGCATTATGGTTCGATATGATGATGACATTCCATCTGGTTCTAGTATGGATGGTGTAATTCAGATTAGAAGAGGCGTTCCAGATTTAGCTCTTCCTCCGGATAAACACTATGGGCAAGGACGAATCGCTGTTGATGGCACCCATTACATGAAAGGTATGGTCCTTTATAATTATGGAGACATGCCTCCTGGAGTAGACGTCATCTACAACACAAACAAAAATTCATCTGTTGGTAAACTTGGTGCCATGAAAAAGATGAATACAGTTGTAGATACTAGTGATGGTGGGTCTATTTATGTCGATAAAGACGGTAAACAAAAGATTAACGAGTTTGGTGCTAGTATTCGACAGACCACGTACAAAGATAAGGACGACAACGAACAACAATCTGCTCTTAACATTGTTGGATTCGTAGGTAAACAAGATTCTGGTGTAGAAGGTGGCTGGCAATCATGGAGCAAAACTTTATCTAGTCAGTTCCTATCTAAACAGAATCCAGAACTTGCTAAACAACAACTTAATTTAGCATATCTTGACCAAAAGGATACTTTCGATTCTTATTTAAAGATTACTCAACCAGCAGTTAAACAACGTCTTTTGGATTCGTTTGCTGATGATTGCGATTCAAAAGCTGTCCACCTTAAAGCAGCGGCATTACCTCGTCAAACATCTAATGTTATAATACCTATATCATCATTAAAAGATGATGAGTGTTACTCTCCTAGCTACAGGCCAGGCGAACAATTAGTTCTTATTAGATATCCACACGCTGGTACTTTTGAGATTCCTATTGTTACTAACAATCTAAAGAATAAAGAAGCACAATCTGTCTTAGGTAACGCAACCGATGCTATTGGTATTACACCTAAGTCAGCAGAAAAACTTTCTGGTGCTGACTTTGATGGAGATACCGTTATTGCTGTACCTTACAACCCTAAAACAATCAAGGTTACTAAAGCTTTGGAAGCTTTTGATCCAAAGAAAGCTTATCCAAAGATTGAAGGCATGCCTCCAATGACAGATAAAATGAAAGGTACTGAGATGGGTAAGATATCCAATCTCATTACTGATATGAATGTTAAAGGTGCTCCTCTTGACGAGATAGCTCGTGCTGTAAAACATAGCATGGTTGTAATTGATGCTCAAAAGCATGAGCTTAATTACAAGCAGTCTTATACAGATAATAGGATAGCCGAGTTAAAGGTCAAGTATCAAGGCGGAACTTTAACTAAACCGTTTGGATCTGCAACTTTAATTAGTCGCGCCTCTTCTGAAAACAAGGTCAACAAAAGGAAGGCCCTTACAAAAGAACAGGCCCTTGCTACTGGACGCACCCTTGTTAGAAAAGGTAAATACTCTGTTGATGTAAAGACCGGTGAGAAAGTTTACAACTATACCAACGAAGGTTACTTTAACAAAAAGGGAGTGTTTATTAAGACCAAGATGGATTCAACAAGGATGTATGAAACATCTGACGCCAACACCCTTGTTAGTAAGTCCCGTGAAACTATAGAGCTAGTGTATGCTAATTACGCCAACTCTATGAAGACGCTTGGCGATCAAGCACGTAAAGAGTCCGCCTCTATTAAGATGACACGCTATGAACCCTCAGCTAAGTTAGCGTATGCACCCGAAGTAGCTTCTCTCAACGCACAGCTTAATGTGGCTAAGGCTAATAAACCATTTGAGAGAAGAGTACATACCACTGGTAACAAGATACTACGTACAAGAATAGACGCCAATCCTGATATGGATAGATCGCAAATCAAGAAACTAAGAGGCCAGATACTAGCAGAACAACGTGTAAGAGTTGGAGCAAACAAACAAAGAGTTCAGATTACACAAAAGGAATGGAACGCAATAGAAGCTGGCGCAATTAGTAACAACTTGTTAACACAAATCTTAGCTAATACAGACTTAGATGTCGTACAATCTTATGCCATCCCTAAGTCTAAAACATTAATGTCTGATAGTCGGATTGCTCGTGCTAGAATTTACCAGTCACAAGGTCGACCGCTATCAGAGATTGCAGATGCACTTGGTGTTTCTGTTTCTACACTATCGAGATCATTGAAAGGAGAAGGGTCATGAAAAACGATATGTTGATAACAACTATAGACAACCCTTTTGACCCTTTTGTTCAATGGGATGAGTGGAAGAGATTCGATGAAGACATGAAGCACTATACATGGAACCTTCTCGCAAGGATTGTTAAAACATCAGACGATCTATCTGATGCTGATTATGATCAAGCAGTTGACAATGCTATCAACGAGATGGTAAGCTTTAACATTAATGGTTTGTATCGTAAGGTATATAGAAACGACGTAGACCGGGGGGGCATATAATACTTCATATCCCCTCCTTTACATCGTTGAGGTCCTTATATTTTCCCCGGAGGGCATTTTAGGGGTATGTCAGCATTCTACACCCGATTAAAGTCCTACGAAAGTGCCTAAAACTCATGCGAAAGGAGGAAGAACCATGGCTAAGTACTCTCGGCCCGAGAAAGAACAAGGACGAAAGTCGCCGCCAGCTACAACACCCGAAGGTCGAGAGAATCAGATGATTTCCTTGGCCATGGATTTAGCCGAGAAACGTATGAGAGCTGGGACAGCGAGTGCCCAGGAAGTCACGCACTTTCTAAAACTTGGTTCCCTTAACAACAAAGTCGAACGCGACATTCTCGAAAAGCAAAAGGAACTCATCACAGCAAAGACCGAGTCGATTCGTGCTGCCAAACGCGTCGACGAATTGTACGCAGATGCCATTGCTGCTATGAGAACTTACGCAGGGGACCCAGATCGAGGAGACGATGAAGACTAGAACATATTCTGAACTTCTAACCTTCAGAACCTTTGAAGAACGATACGAATACCTATCCCTTCGAGGTTCGGTAGGCGTTGCAACGTTCGGATTCGATCGATACCTTAACCAAGATTTCTACAACTCTAGAGCTTGGCGAGTACTTCGTGATAAGATCATCGTTCGCGACAACGCATGTGATCTTGGAATCCAAGGTCGAGAGATTTTTAATTCAATTCGAATCCACCATCTGAATCCGATGAGTATTGAAGATGTAGAACAAGGAAACCCTGCAATCCTTAATCCAGAATTCTTGATCTGTACATCCATCAATACTCATAACATGATTCACTTTGGCTCTTCTAAGAATTTAACTCGCTTGCCAGTAGAAAGAAGGAAGGGGGATACAACATTATGGTAATACAACACTATGGCGTCCTCGGGATGCATTGGGGCGTTCGAAGATCTGAAGTTTCAGGATATTCTAAAGACCCAAAATACTCGGAACTTCGTGACTCTCTTTCAAAAGGAAGCATTGTTTATCGAGTATCCCATTCAAAGAAGGAAGTAGATTCTGGAAGAACCTTTGTATTCTCAGATAGAAAAGATGCCGAAAATTTTGGTAGAAAACTGAAACAACTCGATCCAGGTAGTAAGGCATTTTTACTATCACTGAAGGTTAAAGAGGATCTTATCGGCCCTTCAGAGAAGGAAAGAGTTGACATGTTCTTAGATCAATACAAAAATCAACAAGTAAAAGATTTAGTTGATAACTTAAAACCGCGACTAAAGGTAGCAGGACTTGACCCTACAGACCTAGACGGAAACGAAACCTTAACCAACTATAGAGCATATACGGTTGCAATGATGAAAAATCATGGGGGTTTTGGTGGTTATACTGCGGTAAAGGATGCTACCGCTGGGTTTAATATGAGAAGAGATGATTATATGAGAGGAAACACTAAACTATCAGCTAACGATAAAGATCCAGTAAAAAGTTTCGATTCTGCGTATTTAATATTTTCTAGAAGTAAGTACTTACAAACAATTAGTGCAGAAAAGATCAAGCCTGAAAAGAAAGTAAAACATGGTCAGTTTGAATACAATGATCTATATCCAAGTGGAGCTTTTTTCAACCGACACCCAGACTAAAAGGAAGGAGGATTGAACAATGACAAGTATACTCGACTCGATCAAACAGTTGCTAGGTATTAGCAGTACCGATACAACTTTTGATAATGAACTTATCATGTTTATCAATGGCGCATTGATGATAATGACACAACTTGGCGTTGGTCCAGAAGCTGGTTATAGAATTACGTCTAAGACCAATGTCTGGACAGAACTCCTAGGAACTCGGACAGATTTAGATCTTGTTCTTAGTGCAATTTATCTCAGAGTTCGCCTCATATTTGATCCTCCGACGAACGCATTCCTAGTCACTTCCATGGAGAAACAAATCGCAGAGTATGATTGGAGGATTGAAGCATGGCATAATCCTCAATCGGAGGTGTAAGATGCGTCTGTTGAGTATGAGGCGATTTATGGATAGTGAACTTAAGCACGTAGGTGTTAAGGGAATGAAGTGGGGAGTTCGAAAAGCAGAACCCACCGGAGCCAGACGCCGTGCCGCCCCTCCTGGATATACAATTTATGGGGATGGCAGAATAGAGATTCGGAAAGGAACATTGCTGCAGCGACTTATTGGGAAAGACAGTAACCCAGGACTTGCTGGCATGACGTTTGCCTCGTTCACGAAAAACGACAATGCGCGATACATAAATTTTATTGGTGGTAAGGGACCGTTAAATGGAGGGAGAAACATTAAGCTTACCTTGGAAGCTAAAACAACACTCAAATCTCCGTCTACAACAGAAGCGGCTTCCATATTCTTTACACTTCTTCGAGATAATCCAAAACTGATGACGATTTATGACACCACCCCCATCGCTGCAATTCGTCCAATCACTCCAAAAAATATCTCCAAACTTATCGAGAACCCAGGATCAAAAGAGGCACAGGTGGCATATCGCATTGCAAATATGTCATCGATGTACGACGCAATGGGTCCTGTTCGGGATCGATTTTTTGCGGAGGTGCAAAAAAGGGGGTACAACATACTCCGAGACGAAAACGATGTCGCAAACTTATCCGCCCGAAATCCAATCATACTACTCGATAGCGCAAAATGCGTAACGATTAAAGCGACAGAGCTGATTGACGATATGATGCGTAAAGAAGCAAAAATATATACAAAAGAGCACATCAAGAAAGGAAAAGAGTGGCTGAAGGAGTTCGGCTTTAACGTCGAAACGCCACTAGAGTAGAAGGACCGGAGGTATAAGATGCATCTGTCAAACACGGCTACTCCGCGGTACTATGGACAGTTCCGGGACGCCGTATTGAGAGGCGACATACCTGTCTGTAGTGAAATCTCCATGCAGATGAATAGAATCGACGAGCGTATTCGAAACCCAAAATTCTACTACGATGAAGATGCGATTGAAGGTTGGATCCTTTTCTGTGAACAGGAATTAACCTTGACCGATGGCTCAGATCTTCATCTATTAGACTCATTCAAACTTTGGGCAGAGGATGTCTTTGGTTGGTACTACTTTACCGAACGTTCCATTTTTATTCCCGGCAAGAATGGTATGCCCGGACACTATGAACGACGAATGATTAAGAAGCGCTTGACTAGTAAGCAATTTTTAATAGTTGCTCGTGGTGCTGCAAAATCAATGTACGGTTCATGCATACAAGACTTCTTCCTCAATGTTGATACCTCTACAACTCACCAGATTACCACAGCGCCTACTATGAAACAAGCCGATGAAATAATGTCGCCTATTCGGACAGCCATCACAAGAGCACGAGGACCACTGTTTAAGTTTCTAACGGAAGGCTCTATTCAAAATACTACTGGTAGTAGAGCAAACCGGATGAAACTCGTACCTACCAAAAAGGGCATTGAGAATTTTCTTACTGGGTCTTTATTAGAAGTACGACCGATGACGATCGATAAACTTCAAGGACTTCGGCCTAAAGTTGTGACCATCGACGAGTGGCTTTCTGGTGATATTAGAGAAGATGTTGTAGGCGCAACCGAGCAGGGCGCATCCAAAATGGATGACTACCTGATCGTTGCCATGAGTTCTGAAGGTACTGTCCGAAATAGTTCGGGCGATACACTTAAGATGGAACTTATGGACATTCTTCGAGGTGAGTACAAAGCCGATCATGTCTCTATTTGGTATTATCGTCTTGACAGTATTGACGAGGTATCAAATCCTGACATGTGGCCAAAAGCTCAACCTAATCTTGGTAAGACTATATCCTATGAAGCGTATCAACTCGATGTAGAAAGAGCAGAGAAAGCTCCGTCAACCCGAAACGATATTCTTGCGAAACGTTTTGGGATACCAATGGAAGGATACACATATTTCTTTACCTACGAAGAGACGGAGATCCATCGTAGACAAACATTCTGGAAATGTGTATGCGCAATGGGCATTGACCTCTCCCAAGGTGATGACTTCTGTGCATTTACATTCTTATTTCCTCTTTCTCGTGGTGCTTTTGGAGTTAAGACTCGTTGTTATATTTCGAGTTTGACATTGTTGAAACTACCAGGAGCACTTCGTATAAAATACGACGACTTTATCAATGAAGGTTCTCTTATGGTTCTCGACGGCGCAGTACTCGACATGATGTCCGTCTATGATGATCTCGAAGCTTATATTTCCGATAAGGGGTATGACATTCGCAGTCTTGGTTTCGACCCATACAATGCACAAGAGTTCATTAATCGTTGGCAAAAAGAGAACGGGACTCGCGCGATTGAAAAAGTTATCCAAGGCGCCAAAACAGAGTCGGTTCCTCTTGGCGAACTAAAGAAAATTTCTGAAGAACGGCTACTCCTGTTTGACCAAGAGTTGTTTCGCTTTACAATGGGCAACTGCGTTACCGTCGAAGACACTAATGGTAATAGGAAACTTCTTAAGAAGCATCGTGAAGAGAAGATTGACTCCATTTCTGCACTGCTCGACGCCTATATTTCCTATAAACTAAACAAGGATGAGTTTGAGTAGTTGCAGCAAAGAAAGGAGGACCTATGGCCAATCAACTTATCAAACAAAATAACGAATACGGCGTGGGCGAAGATCTAAAGCATTTTGGTATTATGGGAATGAAGTGGGGTCGACGTAAGAGTACATCGACAAGTAAACACAGAATAAAACTAGAATCTAAATATTTAGCAAAAGGATATTCGCCCGAAGTATCAAAAACTAAGGCCACTAAACGAATAAAGGAAGAGACTGCTGCGGCTATTTTAGGAACAATTGCAACACTTAGGGTGGCAACGATCATAGCAAATAAAAATAATGCGAAACAAAGATCGATGTATTATGTTGGACAACAAGCAGTTCAAGCTTCTTTAAAAACAGAATGGGCAAAACAAATGATAAGAGAGTTTGGTTAATTGTTGGACGGCTAAGATAGGTGTTTGAGTAGTTACAACGAAGAAAGGAGAACCTAATGGCCAATCAACTTATCAAACAAACTGATCTTAAACAGTATAACGAAGACGGCGTGGGTGAAGACCTAAAGCATTTTGGTATTATGGGAATGAAGTGGGGACGTCGTAGGTATCAGACAAAAGATGGAACTCGAACGACTCTTGGAAAGAAACGCGACGAGTCCGAAGATTACATCAAAAGTCGGGAAAATAAATCCAAAGGCTTATCGAGATTATCTAATGACGAACTTAAAAAGTTAAACGAACGTCTCCAACTTGAAAATTCGTATAAAAACCTATCGACAGTAAAAATCAAAAAAGCTAAGTCCTTTGTATCAAAATCACTTGAAGTTGCGGCCGGAGCAGCTGCAACCACGGTTGCTACAAGTGTCTTTATAGGCGCCGCAAAGTTATTAGTTAAAAAGATATCTCCGAGTTTTGCCGAAATAATCTATTCCAAATAAAATCAATAGGAGGTTACAATGAACGCTTTAACCGCAAAAGAACTTCGAATTCTGAATGGTATGTCAAGAGTCCACGATTCCAGTTTCAAATTTGGCGATAAGATGGCCGAGATTATCGGTGCTGTTGGTGAGAGTGGAACGCCCGTGAATGCAGTAGCGGCAACTGATATTTTCCTTATCACTGGTGTTTCTATTGATGGTGAAACGCTCACAATCAATAATCCTGCCGTTCCTGGAACAGATGTCTATGAATTCTTGGCGGATGCCGCACAGACTAAGACCTCTCCGACAAACATTGCCATTGATATTTCAGCATTGACTGGAAAAGCGACCGGCACACTGACCGTCGACACCCAACCGACGGCTGGGGACACAATGTGGATCGGCGACAAGATCTATACTTTCGTCCCCGAGGGAACCGCTAATGCAGAAGGTGAAGTCTCTGTTGGTCTCGATCTTGCTGGCGCGAAACTCAATATCGTTGCCGCTATTAACGGTACAGATGGGATTAACAATCCTGCTACTGCCGTAACAGCTGCTGCGTTCGTAGTAAACGCTTGTGTAATCACAGCGCTCGTTGGCGGCACTGCTGGTAACTCCATTCCCACCACCGAGACGTTCACCGCAGGAACTAATGTCTTTGCGGCTGTGACACTTGGAACGGGAACCAACTGCACAGCAGTAAATACAGCCACTGCGCTCATCGCTGCCATCACAGCGAGCGACACTCAGGGTGTTGGCGCAGCAGTTGGTGGAGGAACTAACGTCGCTCTTACCGCTGACACTGCTGGTGTTGTTGGTAATGCCATCACAATTGCTGACACAATGGCCAATGGTGCAATGACTGCGGCCGCCACAACACTGAAAGCTGGAGTAAATGGTACAGTTGCTACCGGCACAAAATTCTTACTCGATGCGACATATTTGTACACCGCTCTTGGCGGGAACACAATCTCTCAAGCTAATTGGCGTCGAATTGCTCTTGGGGCTGCGTTCTAACGCCGCTAAATTCATGCAAGGGAGAAGTATATGGAACTTACACACTATGGAATCCTTGGTATGCATTGGGGGCGTAGGAAAGCAAGATATACCGATGCTTCCTCTGTTGGAGTTCGTCTCGAAAAAGACTCTACAATTAATCGGATTGCTGATTCTGGAGATGAACGAATTGGTGGGATGAAGTATGCCGCTTTCAAAAAAGAAGACGTTGAAATGTACGAGTTTATGCTTGGTTCTGGTAAATTCAATTTCCAGTATAAACTGAAGGAAACCCTAGTTTCTCCTAGCGAGAAACGGCAAGTAGACGCCTTTATCGAAACGGTAAAAGATATTTCCGTAAAGGAAGCAGCTGCGACATTAAAAACAATGAGTAAATTTTCGACGTTGAAAGGCATCGAAAAAGAACTTACCAATGCTGTTTCTGGAAAGGATAAAAGTATTGTAAAGACTTATGATAAGTTTATAGATTTAATGTATTCCGAGAAATTAGAACCGATTCGGAAGCACTATTTCAATAAACTATCAAAAGAAGGGTACAATATGATTATTGATAGTTCGGATAAGGATGTGGTTTCTGACATGCCAATAATAATCTTTAGCGGATCCAAATCATTATCTTTTGTAAAGAAGAAACGTATTGAAGAAGAGGGCATGGCTCCTCGAACTACAAAAGGGCAGGAGAATCTTACGAAGGGTGGTGATAAACGTTGAGTTCAATTGGTAAAAGAATTGCGCATGCTTGGAATGCCTTTCAAGCGCGCGACGAGACAGACTCTGACTTGTATATTCACAAGGATATGGGATATTCAAATTCAACACAGAATCCCGCCCGGGTTAAGCTTTCTCCTCACAATGAACGATCTATATTAACTACTATTACCAACCGAATCGCACTAGATGTAGCAAGTTTTAATATTGAACATGTTCGGATCGACGAAAATGGTCAGTATCTTGAAAGTATTGATGGTCCTTTAAACCAATGTCTTCGTGTTGAGGCCAACAAGGACCAGACTGGGCGAGTACTAATTCAAGACATTGTAATGAGCATGTTCGACGAAGGTTCTGTAGCGGTTGTTCCAGTCGAGACAAGCATTAATCCAATCTTAAGCGGTTCGTACAACATATTCTCTCTCCGTACTGGTAAGATTGTGGAATGGTATCCCAATTATGTTCGGATCGAAGTTTATAATGATCGAACAGGGCGAAAAGAACGGATACTAATGCCTAAGAACCTAGTTGCTATCATCGAGAATCCATTGTATGCAGTTATGAACGAGCCAAACTCTACACTCAAAAGACTTGTTAGAAAGTTGAGTCTTTTGGATAGTGTAGACGAAGTGGCGAGTTCTGGAAAACTCGATCTAATCATCCAGCTTCCGTACACCATTAAGTCTGAAGCTCGACAACTTCAAGCCGAAGAACGCTTGAAAGCTATCGAGAGTCAACTTAAAGGGAGTACTTATGGAGTTGCTTATGTTGACTCTACCGAGCACATAACGCAACTTAATAGGCCTGTCGAAAGCAATCTACTCGCTCAAGTCCAGTATCTTACCACGCAGTTCTACAATCAGTTAGGTTTTACGGACGACATCTTTAATGGAAAAGCAACCGAACCAATCTTGAAAAACTACTATGATCGGACAATCGAACCTATCGTAACGGTTATCGTTGAGGAGATGCTCCGGAAGTTCTTGACAAAAACAGCAAGATCTCAAGGGCAGACAATCATGGGATTCCGCGATGTGTTTAGGTTGATTCCGGCCACCGAGATTGGAACAATTGCCGACATATTTAGTCGTAATGAGATCCTAACTCCTAATGAACTGCGTCAGATTGTTGGACGTAAACCTTCAGAAGCACCTCACGCGAGTGAGCTTCAAAATAGAAATATGCCCACTGCAACTACACCAGCTACTAATGGTCTCTCTAAGAATAGTAAAGGAGGAAGTAACAATGTCCAAGACTAGCAAAAAAAAGTTTGATTTTAGTGGTTATGCTACTAAGGTCGGTCTGAAATGCTCGGACGGTCGCACCATTCTTCAGGATGCGTTTGCGGATGCTGATGGCAAGACAGTTCCGTTGGTCTATCAACACATGCACAACGATCCCAAAAACATCCTTGGTCACGCAATTCTGGAGAATCGTAAAGATGGTGTGTATGCATATTGCTCACTGAACGATACTGAGTCTGGTAAGACGGCGAAAGCACTTATCCAGCATGGTGATATTTCAGCGCTTAGCATCTACGCCAATTCTTTGGTTGAGAAGGCAAAGAACGTTATTCATGGAGTCATCCGTGAAGTGTCAATCGTTATTGCTGGTGCCAATCCTGAGGCGTACATCGACAATCTTGCTTTTGAGCATGGCGACGGTAGTATCTCTACGGACGAAACGGAGGCAATCATCTGCGCAGGTGTCCTGTCGCATGATGCTCTCAATATTGAAGAAGAAGAAGAGGAGGAAGAAGACGTGATCCATGCAGATGCCGAGCAAGAAACTGTCGGCGATATTTTTGAATCCCTCTCTGAGAAACAGAAAACCGTGGTCTATGCGATGATCGCACATGCCCTAGAAGAATCTTCCAGTGATGAAACTGCCGAACACGGCGAAACTTCCGAAGAGGAAGACGAATTTGAACACTCGAATAAACAAAAAGGAGAAGCTAAAATGAAGAAAAACATTTTCGACAAAACTGCTGCAGCCGCCGAAGGGGACGTTTTGAAGCATGACGCTCTGACCCGTGATGAACTCCGTGCAATCTTTAATGATGCTCGGCAGTCTCAGTCGACCCTCAAGAACGCCTTCCTCGCTCATGGCTTTGCGTCGATCCCCGATGCTCTGGCCGTCTATGAGAATCGTCAAGACGTTCTTGCGCATGTCAATACCTATGGCATCGCAGAAAACGTTGAATATCTCTTCCCGGATGCTCGCTCTTCCAGCGCCACTCCCGAGTTCATCAAGCGCAAGACCGAGTGGGTCTCCAAAGTCTTCGGCGGAGCCAAGCACATCCCCTTTAGCCGCATCAAGACCATCATGGCCGACATCACTGCCGACGAAGCTCGCGCCAGAGGTTATGTGAAGGGCAACGAGAAGGTTGATGAGGTCATCACTCTTCTGAAACGCACGACCGATCCTCAGACCGTGTACAAAAAGCAGAAGCTTGACCGCGATGACGTCATCGACATCACAGACTTCGACGTTGTTGTCTGGCTGCGTGCTGAAATGCGCATGATGCTCGAAGAGGAAATTGCTCGGGCTCAGCTTGTTGGTGATGGCCGCAGCTCCATGTCCGACGACAAGATCAAGGAAGACAAAATCCGTCCGATCGCCACTGACGATGCTGTTTACACTGTTCCAGTTGTGATGGCTGAGTCCGTCACTGTTGCTCAGATGATCGATGCCATCATCCTTGGTCGTAAGGACTATCAGGGCACAGGTACTCCGACGTTCTTCACAACTCCTGATGTTAACGGCGACATGCTCCTTCTGAAGGACAGCACTGGCCGGAGACTGTACAATACCGAAGCTGATCTGGCCGCTGGCATCCGTGCCCGCGAGATCGTTGAAGTTCCGGTCATGGAGAACAAGGTTGTTGTCACTCTTCCTGCGGCACTCGGTGTTGCTGGTAGCCAGAAGCGCCTCATCGGCGTCTCTGTCAACATGAGCGACTACTCTCTTGGCGCGGACAAGGGCGGCGCGGTTGCCATGTTCGACGACTTCGACATCGACTTCAATCAGTACAAATACCTGATTGAGACTCGTTGCTCTGGTGCATTGACTATGCCTCACTCTGCTATCGCTTACTGGAAGACTGAAGCGATTGCGCCTCTCTAAATCTTGATCAACAAATTCAAAATGGAAGGAGGTAGCCTATTATGGCTAAATTTTCTGGTATGATAGGTTATGCCCTCCAGAGCGAGACTACCCCAGGGGTCTGGGAAAATCAAATAGTCGAGAAGAGTTATCGAGGTGATATTCTTCTATCTCAACAGAGATGGGAGAAGACCGAGAACGCTAATAACAATCTCAACCTCGATAACTCTATCTCGGTTATCGCAGACCCCTATGCCTATGCAAACTCTGGATTTATAAAATACGTCATATTGCACGGGCAAAAGTGGAGTATCAAATCGCTTGCTATTAATCGACCTCGAATCGTTTTACAGATTGGAGGGCTTTATAATGGCGGGTAGTAGACTCGACTTACACGCTATTCTAATCGGTATTCTCGGGACAGGAGGTAATGCTGTATCCCGTGTATATTTTCAACCACCTTCTTCAATTAGGATGGAGTATCCTTGTATCATCTATAAGCGTTCTGATCGAAAGGATTTATTTTCAAACGATCGCATATATTTGGATATGAAACAATACTCAATCACAGTTGTTGATAAAAATCCAGATTCCCTAATACCCGACAAGGTGTTAGATTTACCATATTGTTCTTTTTCTACCCACTTTGCGGTAGATGGTTTGAATCACGACGTGTACAATTTATATTATTAAGGAGGAAATACCTATGTCTAAACTTCTTTGGGACCAGGCAGGCGCTCGTCACTTCGAAACTGGCGTCAAGAATGGCGTTCTGTATGTACAGGACACCAACGGCGCATATCCTCTCGGTGTTGTGTGGAACGGCCTTATTAGCGTAACGGAAAGCCCTTCAGGCGCCGAAGCGACACCGCTATATGCGGATGATACCAAGTACCTCAATCTTATCTCTGCCGAGGAATTCGGCGCAACCATCGAAGCCTACACATATCCTGATGAATTCGGCATATGCGATGGCTCGGATGACCTTGCGATCGGTGTATCCATCGGACAGCAGGCTCGCAGACAGTTCGGTCTGGTCTACAAGACCTCCCTCGGTAACGATGTGGATGGCGCGGACCATGGCTACAAGCTCCACCTGATCTATGGCTCCTTAGCGGCTCCATCCGAAAAAGGATACCAGACGATCAATGATTCCCCGGAAGCAATCACTTTCTCCTGGGAAGTTTCCACCACTCCGGTTACCGTCACAGACAAGAAGCCCACGGCATCTGTTGTTGTTGACTCCACAAAGGCCGATGCGACAACGCTTGCTACACTCGAAGATATTCTCTTCGGTGAAGTTGGTGTTGACCCTCGTCTTCCTCTTCCCGATGAAATTGCAACACTGTTCGCTGGCGCGGCTCCGTCTGCTCTTGCCCTGTCCACCATCGTTCCTGCTGATGACGCGGTGGATGTTGCGGTCAACGCCAACATCGTGATGACGTTCAATAACCAGATCGTCAACGAAGCGGTTGTTGTCACGACAGACTCGGGAACGGTTGTTGCTGGCGCGAAGACCTGGGACGCTACCGGAAAGATCCTTACCTTCAATCCCACCGTCGACCTCACCAATTCCGAGACCTACATTGTCGCCATTGGCGGCATGTCAGACATCTATGGGCAGGCACTCACGGCCACCATCAAGAACTTCACAACCATCGCGTAAGTCATCTAAAGTAGAAGAGCCCTCTGAAATACGGGGGCTCTTTTTTTACACTTTTGAAAGGAGTCATTGCCATTATGTTGAAAAAGACGATCACATACGAGGATTTTAATGGTAACACAAGGACTGAGGATTTTTATTTTAACCTAACAAGGGCCGAAATTGCAGAAATGGAACTGTCTACTCCTGGCGGGTTGACTCAACTTCTTGAAAAGATCGTTTCAACAGTAGATATCAAAGCAATCAGTGAACTCTTCAAGGACCTGATACTTAGGTCCTATGGCGAAAAGTCTCCTGATGGGAAACGATTTATCAAGAACCAGGAACTTCGTGATGGTTTTTCACAAACAAACGCATATAGCGATTTGTTTCTTGAATTGGCATCTGGCTCAGAATCCGCAACTGCCTTTGTTAATGGTATCATTCCTACAGTATTACCCACGTGAATGGAGGAACCAGAGAATGCTTACTATTGTGATTCCCGCGGTAGAGCAATATGATGAGGACAAGAATGAGTTTGTCATCTCGCGAGCGCGATCCTTGCAATTGGAGCACTCTCTAGTTTCCATTTCAAAATGGGAGTCAAGATGGCGAAAACCGTTCCTGTCCAAGAACGACAAGACAGTTGCGGAGACTATAGATTATATTAGATGCATGACAATTACTCAGACCAATGATGATAAATCTTATGAATTCGCTACAAATGAAAACGTCCAACAAGTTAGAGATTATATTAATGAAGAGATGACGGCAACAACTTTTAGCAATGAAAAGAAGTTGGTAAATCGAGAGGTTGTCACTTCTGAAATTATATATTATTGGATGATCGCTTTAAATATTCCATTTGAGTGTCAAAAGTGGCATCTCAATAGACTACTTACATTGATTAATGTGTGCAACATAAAGAATACTCCACAGAAGAAGATGAACAAGAGAGACCTTGCGCGTCGTAATTCTTCTCTAAATGCGGCCCGAAAGCAGGCAATGCAGAGCGAGGGGTGAGATATGATTACGTTTACTCATAAAGGTAGTTTTAAGAAAACCAATCGCTTTCTTTTTGGCGTCATTGGAATCAATTACCGTGCAATGTTGGAGAAGTATGGTCAAGAAGGAGTGACCGCCCTCTCATTGGCGACGCCTAGAGATAGCGGAGAAACAGCAAATTCTTGGTCTTATACAATTAAAGATACTCGTGGTGGGGTAGAGATTTCCTGGATGAACTCAAATCGTGTCGACGGTGTTCCAATTGCCATTATTCTACAATATGGACACGTGACTCGCAATGGTGGATACGTGCAGGGGATAGACTACATTAACCCGGCGCTTCAACCAATATTTGATAAGATAGTCAATGATGTATGGAAGGGGGTAACTACTCTATGAGTACGACAGTCGATGAACGCGTCGTAGGTATGCACTTTGATAACAAACAGTTTGAGAGTGGCGTCAAGACTAGTATCAATTCGATTGATACTTTAAAAAAGAATCTCGATTTTAATAAAGCATCAAAAGGATTATCCTCACTTCAGAATGCGGCTCGCAACTTTAATCTTAGCAGCATTGCCCTTGGCGTCGATAACATCTCTGCTAAATTCACGGCACTTGGTGCAATAGGTATTACTACCCTCCAGAATCTCACCAACTCAGCAGTTAACATGAGTAAAAGGTTCGTATCTAGTCTCACGCTTGATCCTATCAAGATGGGTTTCAATGAATACGAGACAAAGATGGGCGCCATTCAAACCATCCTGACAAATACTGCAAGCAAAGGGACAACCCTGACTCAGGTCACTGATGTTCTGGATGAGTTGAATCAATACGCAGACAAGACAATCTATAACTTTGCCGAGATGGCAAAGAATGTAGGTACGTTTACCGCGGCTGGTATCGATGTTAATCTTGCAGCGAAATCCATCAAGGGTATCGCCAATCTAGCTGCTGGTTCAGGTTCGAACGCTCAACAGGCGTCGACAGCCATGTATCAACTGTCTCAAGCAATGGCCTCTGGAACAGTTAAGTTAATGGACTGGAACTCAGTTGTCAATGCTGGCATGGGTGGTGAACTCTTTAAGAATGCCTTAACGAAGACAGCTAAAGAGATGGGTGTCGTTGTTGATGCTTCTAAACCATTCAGAGAAACCCTTGAACAGGGATGGTTAACCTCTGAAATCCTGACAGCAACTCTTTCTAAAATGGCAGACGACGAATCGCTATTAAAAGCGGCTCAGGACGTCAAGACCTTTACCCAGTTGTTCAGCACCATGAAAGAATCTGTTCAATCTGGTTGGGCAGTAACCTGGGAAAATATCATTGGCGACAAAAACGAAGCTACAAAAACCTTAACTGCAATCAACGACGCGTTCAACAACCTAATCGGCCCAGCAGAAACTGCCAGAAACAACATGACACTCTTCTGGAAAGCATTTGGTGGACGAGATGCAGTAATTGCTGGCATTACAAATGTAATAAAGGGATTACAACGGGTACTCGCGCCTATCTCTGAGGCATTCAAAGAGATTTTTCCACCGATCACAGGTATTAAGTTAGTCAGGATGTCAGAGGCGTTTCTTGCCCTAACCGAGAAATTCAAAATGGGAGATGAAACTCTTGCAAAAATTAAGAGCACATTCAAGGGATTCTTTGCCCTTTTGGATATTGGTAGACAAGCATTCGTAGCCATCGTAAATGCAGTCATGCCGTTTATTAAATCTTTGTTCCCTATGGGAGATAGTATCCTTGGAGTTACGGCTTCGTTTGGAGATTATCTTGTTGGGCTCAACGAGATGATTCGGACAACTGATTTCTTTGGAAAAGCGTTTGCTAAGATTGGGAATTTTCTAACGCCAGTCATCGATGCCCTTAAAGCAGGATTCGCCTATATTTCAGGTGTATTTGCTTCGTTCGGCGACATCGATATGAGTGGTTTGGATACTTTCTCAGACAGAGTAAACAAACGATTTGGCCCATTCGTTAAGTTCTTCGACTTTATCGGAACTATATTTAAGGGCATCGTGGCTGAAGTTAAGAAAGTATTTCCTATCATTGGAAAGATGGCAGCAATTGCAGGAGAGGGTATTGGTCAGTTACGAGACGGTATAACAAAGTCCTTAGAGACCTTTGACTTCAACGCTCTTCTGGATGTCTTCAATGCAGGTATATTCTCCTTGATTCTTGTTGGGATTAAGAAGTTCATTGCCTCATTGACCTCGATTACAGATGGCGGAAAAGGAATGCTTGATGGCATCAAAGGAATTCTGGATGGCGTGAAGGGAAGTCTCGAAGCATATCAAACGTCCTTAAAAGCTGGAACCCTGATGCAGATCGCAGGAGCAATCGCTATTCTTGCGGCGTCACTAGTTGTTCTATCCCTGATTGATCCCATAAAACTAACAGTAGCTCTCGGTGCGATTACTGTACTCTTTGCTGAATTAACTGCCTCCATGGCTATCTTAACGAAAGTTATGGGACCCAAGGGGTTTGTCGGACTTAACAAGACTACGGCCGCACTTATTTCTTTATCGGTGGCTGTTCTTATTCTATCCGTTGCTATGAAAACTCTAGCCGATTTATCCTGGGAAGACACAATTAAAGGCCTCGGAACCATCGCTTTATTATCGGCGACGCTAGTCACCGTTGCAAAATCCATTGACAAGAACACGAAGCAGTTATTCATGGGTGCGGCTGGACTTGTTGTATTTGCTTTTGCTATTCGAGCATTGGTTGATGTTGTTAAAGAACTTGGTGCACTTGACGCAGCTACTCTCACTAAGGGATTGGTTGGTGTTGGCGTTCTTATCGCTGAGTTGGGGCTGTTCGCCAAATTTGCTAGCGTGAACCAAATGGGTATTGGCCAAGGTCTAGGACTACTTGCCTTGGCGGCAGGCGTTCTCGTACTTGCCAACGCAGTTAAAATGTTCGCAGACATGAACCCTGGCGCACTTCTTCAGGGATTAGGCGCAGTTACAATGGTCATGCTTCAACTTACTATATTCTCCAAGGCCCTTGGCGGCGCAGGTAAGATAGTAGCAACTGCTGTAGGATTGACAATCCTTGGTGGAGCCTTACTCATATTTGCACAAGTTATTGGTCAACTTGGTGGGATGGATACAGGCGAGCTTATTCAAGGAGGGATCGCTCTAGCAGCAGGCCTTGGTATTATCGCCGGTGCGATGTTCCTGATGAAGACTGCTCTTCCTGGAGCAGCAGCATTACTCGTTGTTTCTGCAGCTCTTGCTATACTTGCGCCTGTACTAATGCTTCTTGGCTCAATGTCTTGGGAATCAATTGGAAAAGGACTCGTTGCTCTTGCGGGAGCATTCGCTGTCATCGGGATTGCGGCGCTCGTCCTCACGCCAATAATACCATCAATACTCGGCCTCGCTGCTGCAATTGCCTTACTTGGTGTTGGTTTACTGGCAATTGGCGGAGGCGTCTTGTTATTTGCTACTGGCTTATCTGCCTTAGCTGTTGCTGGAACAGGTGCCGCGGCTGCAATAACCGTCATCGTCACGGCTATAATTGGTCTTATTCCTTTGGCTCTTCGCAAGTTAGGCGAAGGCATCGTTGCGCTCGCAGTAGTGTTAGGCGATGCTGCTCCCGAACTTGTAAAGGCTATTGTCAAACTCGTAGGGGCATTGATCGACGCCTTGATTGCTATCATTCCGAAAGTTGTTGATGGAATTATGGTATTGCTCATGAAACTCTCCTCTACATTACTTCAGTATGTTCCTCAACTCGTTGAAGATGGCATGGAACTTATCATCGGTATTCTGACCGGACTAGCCACTCATATTCGTGACGTTGTCAAGATAGCAATCAAGATTGTCACGGAGTTCATTAATGGTGTGATCGACATGATACCAGAAGTCATTCAAGCTGGCGTCAACCTTATTCTTGCGTTCATCAACGGAACAGCAAACGCAATCCGTAACAACGCCGACCCGATGGTAAAGGCTATTCGTAATCTTATTTCAGCGACCATTGAAGCGGGAGGTAAAGCGATTGTTGGATTCGCAGACATGGGTAAGGATATGGTCGACGGGTTTATCAATGGACTAAGAAGCAAAATCAAAGAAGCCGCCGACTGGGCTGGAGAACTTGCGTCTTCTGTTCTAGACTCGGCTAAACAGGTTCTTGGAATTGCCTCTCCTTCATACGAATTTGACCAAATAGGTCAGTACTCTGGTATGGGTTTGGGTAATGGTATTCGTAGCAGTACTCAAGGCGCTGTTGACGCTGCGGCAGAGATGGGTCAGAAAGTTGTTGACGCTGTTCGTAAACCAATTGATAACTGGGATAGTCGGGCAGTATTTGAGGCCATGAAGAATGGCCAAAGGGATATTCCTGGTGTAACAACCCCCTTCAGAGACACAAGTATGTGGGATAACCAATACACACGCAACGTCGAGAAGTTAGGGAACAAGGTTGGCGAGACTCTAAGTGACTCAGTTGGAACTGGCGTTACCGACGCGAAACCCAAACTAACAGCCTCTACTGGTGGAATCACAAAGACCGTCAAGACTGCGTTCGAAGAGTCTCTGGCGTACATCGAGGACCGCAAATACTACAATACGATGAGTCTAAACACAGAACTTGCAGCGTGGGAGCGTGTCCAGAAGCGGTATAAACAGGGATCGGATGAACGTCGTAAGGCAGATAGAGAAATCTATAGGCTGAAGAATGAGATCGCCTCTGCGGATATGACATATTCAAAGGGCGTTCTCGCAGTTCAAAATGATACTAAGGAGAAGAGACTTCAACTCGAGAAAGACTATTACGACGCTACCAAAAGTATCAACGACCGGCTGGTTCAGGATATTCAAGCAGTCACGGATGAGTATAACAATGCAGTTCGTGAACGTTCGGATGCCTTGTACAATGCGCGGGGCTTATTTGATGAAGTGGCTAAAGCCGAACCAGTTAGTGGTATAAAACTACTTGCGAATCTACAGAGCCAAATCATTGAATTCAAGACCTGGCAAATTAGGCTGGAAAGTCTTGCTGGTAAGGGGCTTAGCAGTGGTCTTATTTCTGAACTTGAAGCCATGGGTCCACAATCTGTTGAACAAATCAAGGCGTTGGATTCTCTTAGTGCTGCTGAATTGACCAATTACGCTTCTATGTGGGAAGAGAAACACAAACTCGCAAAGAAGCAGTCTGTTCAGGAACTCGAAGGCCTTCGTGTTGAATCGATCAATAAGATTTCACTACTCAAGTCCGATGCAGTAACAGAACTTGAATTGTATCGGGAATCTTGGGCTATTCAATTGAAGGCTCTGACCACTGAATCTACTTCGCAACTTGATGTACTTAAAGCCGAGTGGCTCGGTAAGATTGGAACACTTCGCACGGAGACCGAGAAAGAGTTCGCTACACTTGGTACCAACGTTACTGCTGAGATCAAGAAACCGAACTGGGCAGAACTAGGCGTTGGTGTGGTCGATGGAATGATTTCCGGGATTAAGACCGAAGCGGTAAATCTTGCCACAGCCTCTGCAAAGATGGCGACGGATGCTCTTGAAGCTGCCAAATTTGCTATCGGAGCCCATTCTCCATCAGTGGAGTTTGCTAAACTCGGAATGTACGCGGATCAAGGTTTTGCACTCGGACTAAATAATTTTACTAGCGTTGTTAAGACTTCTGCTGTCGGCGTTGGTAACGTCGCTATATCCGCACTGCAGTCTACGATTTCAAGAATCTCTGATATGGTAAATGGTAGTCTCGACGTTACCCCTACAATTAGACCTGTTCTGGATTTGACCAATATTGAGAATGGTGGAAAGCAACTGAATTCCATATTTGGTAGTAAGGGACTTAATGTATCGGCGTCACAACTTAAAGTGGCTAGTATATCTGCTCCTGGAAGGACTGCTGTAGGGACGAACGATGTTGCCTCCACAAACAATACTGACAATTCCAAAATCCAAATGGTTAACCACTTCTCTGTACGAAACGATAATGACATTCGGACGATTAGCAACAAACTTGGGAACATCATCGATCGGTATAATAATGCGAAGGGAGTAGTTGCTTTATGATAGGCGCATTTAACTTCAACAACGTAGAGAGTTCGTATTATTCACTTGTCTGTAAATCTATCAAACGGCCTCTACTCCCTGCCGTTAAGGTTCGGAGAATTGACCCCGTTGGCGTGTCTGGAGTCTATGACTTCGACGACAACGAACATTCCATGCGTAACCTCACAATGCGGATTGCCTACATTGGCACCAGTTACGAGGAGTTGCGCACACGTGCCCGAAGTATTGCTGCTTGGCTTAGCGTTGGCTCTTGGTGTAGATTGATTATCAATGACGAACCAGATAAGTATTATCTCGCGAAGGTTACTGACGAAATTGAGCTTGAGAGTTTGTGGGGGTCTGGTACAGCCAACATTACGTTCGACTGCCAGCCCTTTGCTTACTCTGTGACCGAGGAATCTGAGGAAGTAGTTCTAGCAGCATCAGGAACTTTGGTTTTCATAAATCCAGGAACTCGCATTATCAACTCCAGAAGTCCTCAAGGTAGCAAATTCAAAATGATAGTTGATGGTTCATGGACTACTCTGGCATTAACTCTTAACGGAAAGACCTTGACATATACTGGCGCAGGAACCGGAGTTCTGACGATTGATAACATCGAGTTGGAAGCAGATCTTGGTGGTGTCAACAAATATGGTTCCCTAACGGGAGCTACCGATACATTTTTGCATGTTATTCCAGGCGAAAATACACTATCAATCACGGGAACAGGTCTTACTGCAACTGTAACTGTCGAGTATATTCCGCTGTGGTTATGACAGAGGGAGGAGGGAAGGGACCCTATGATAAGAATTGTTGATAGTAGCTTTGTAGGTCTTGGAGTGATTAAAAATGTATTATCTACCACTCGCTTGGAGGAAATTAATGGCGAGAATACATTAGATTTCACGACGATACTAGACAATAAGATGGCTAGTTTGATAACTGACAATGCCATATTTGAAGTTGATGGTCAATACTTCGACATTGCTTACCTCAAAAAGAGTGCGAATACTGACAACACATTCACCATCGATGTAGAAGCAGAGCACGTGTCATATCGACTTAATAATCCTACATACAACATGCCATATTTTGCTGGGACGGGCCTTCCCTCCTCTATTTTAGGTGAAATCTTGGACGAGACACCCTTTTCAGTTGGTACATTAGGGTTTTCTACGTCAGTAACATATTCGGCACAAGAAGCCAAGAGTCGTCGTCAACTCGTCATGGAGTTTGTAGCGTACCTTGGTGGGGAAGTTAACTTCAATAATTTTGTTGTCGACATCGTAGTACATCGTGGCTCTACAGAAGTTACATCCATTATTAAAGACAGAAACATCAAGATAGTCGAGAAGACCCTGAATAAGAGGCAGAAGGATAAGGACGGGAACAATCTCGTATCATATTCATGTACTCCCATATACTTACCAGGGGATTCGTACGAATTAGGCGATAATGTCGTTCTAAGGCAACCAGAACTTGGATTGAATGAGCAACTTCGAGTTGTTCGTTTAACTACAAATCCTTATGATGAGATGGATACAAGTCTTGTTTTCTCTAATTATATTAATGATTTAGCTAGTTCCTTATTTAGAATTGAAACTTCTTCGCTTGTTAAAGGTAAAACATATTATGGAGCTCGTATCAGTCCTGAATATGGATTTGAATCTATCCGTAGTGATCTAATGGCTAGAACTGTTATGAATGCCGATACATTTCAAATGCAAGTAGGAGACGGTCTTGGTAATTGGCTTCCTAAGATATATTTCGACCCAGCAACAGGACTCTATATCTTCGACGGAACACTATCTGCAGACACAATCGAAGCTTTGAAGGCTGAGATAGATATTGTCATATCTAATACAGTTATTGTGAATAATCTTACTGCGCAAAAGGGGTATATTGCGGAGCTGACGGTTGATGAGATCGATACATCTGACATGGTTATCCGGTATCTCCTTCCATCAACTGATCCGCTTAGACTCGCACCGATTGGATACTGGAGAGGTCACGACCAATACATCGAGTTTTTTGATGCACAGATACCAGATCCGTTGAATGTGGACGAAATTCAAGTTACGGGAAGAACGGGAGCACCCTTATATTGGGTCGATGCTGAAAGTATCGGAACCGGTATCACCGAAACTGAAAATGATTTTCCAGTGATGCGATTTGTCTATAATGGACCTGATGGTATTGGATTTGTCAAACTCTCCCTCTTACACCGCTATGATTCAGGGACAGGTAATTATAATCCATTAATTGAACTTGGAGCAGGTACTGGCGTTGGAGAAAATGGTAAGGCAGAAATCGAGAAAAAATCAGACGGTTTATACATTACCTATGTTGCAACAGGTGCTGGAACACTCTCCGCAGGAACAGAAGTAGTTTTTTCATTGACGGACGACGGAAGTACTGGAGGCGGTGGGTCAAGTGATCCTGCCACTATTAACGTTAATCTGAATAAAACCCTCGCACTCACAGATGCAAACACAGTCCAGAAGGTGGATAGTATATCATCTGTGACTATTACCGTTCCCCCAAATGCATCAGTTGCATTTCCTATCGACACGGAGATCGCAGTTATTCGATATGGAGAAGGAAACGTTAGCATCGCAAAGGGGTCGGGCGTGACCGTCAATTCTCCTGGCACGAATCTGCAACTGTATGGGCAATACACAACTGCCACACTCAAGAAAATTGGTACAGATGAGTGGCTTTTAGTTGGCGCGTTAAAGGCATAAAGGAGGTCATATGTCGCTATTTATTAGATACGGCATATGGGCCGCACAGGGAACGCCTGATCTTAACCAGATCACTGCTATGATATCTCTGTTTTCCGTGGCTACGACCGAAGTCTTTTGGCACAATTACGAACTCGAAGAATCCTTAACCGCTTCAGTATCTGATATAAGTGTCTGGGTTAGATATGCTGGCGATACTGTTCCGGTATCAGCGCAGAACATCGAATCCACAACCGATCAATGGGGTAATCGAATCGGTATCATATTCGACCATGACATCACAAATGGAATTGGGCAGGAAGCGAAATTCACGGTCACGGATACAGCCTCACATACCTATCTTGGCACAGCAACGGCAATCGTGGAAACATATCCTTACAACGTACTTTGGTTAGACGCCCAAGATTTCAATGCTTCGGTTGGAGATTTGACGGTTCATTATACGGATGCGTCTGGTGGGCTACAGGGTGGCGTTGGACAATCTATTTCTAGTTTTAACGTCACATTTACACCGATAAACCTTGGCGCACCAGAGGTGCCCGGATTGGAGGCTATCTGGAATGAGTAAGAAACAAGATGGCACCAAGATCGGAATGCGATTCACACAATCATTAACAAACACGTTCGACAAGACCGTGATGACATTTCGATATTATCGGCTTGTTGCGTATCGAATTTGGGGAAACGGAACCTTGACTCTCAATACAAATGACGGAATATTAATGATTTCAGAACTTGGAATATATGCGACGATTAGCGGTTCGGAACAAGAAATTGCCAGAGGAACGAGTCAAGGTGGTGGACAGGTATATTCTGCATCTTCACAGTCTAGCTCGACCTATATTGCTGCAAAAGCATTCGATGGAAATACCGGAACATGGTGGCAGGCAGCCACTACACAGTCTGGTGGGCAGTGGTTGAAGGTAGATCTTGGTGCAGGAAAAGGCGTGTCCGCCACAAAGTTTGTTATAAGTACTTATCAATTACGTGGAGTTAGAGATTTTATTCTGGAAGGATCAAATGACAACTCCGAATGGTTTATGGTTTATGATGGTTCAAATGACGGAATGTTTTATGATCTGAACACCGCAGAGTTTATTTGTCAACCGTATTACTCATACACGGACGCACCGGCCTTCACAGTCGCGGGAGTCGAACCACAATGGGTCGAGATGCCGAGTCAAGACTTAGGCACGTTGGTCAATGGGAGTTATATTGTCGAAAAAGTGGAAGCACATCAAAGCACTGTGTACCATGAAGATGTGTTGACTGATGGCACATTATCAGACGTTGAGTTCCGTGACCTATGGAGACCCGAGGGGGTGCAGCTTGCAACCGCAGATTCTTTTCCTACTATTGCCTCCAACTCACGTGGTGGTATAAATGTAAACGGCGTAATCACAGCAATTGCTCTTCCGACTGGAATTGTGGCGAACGATTTGGTCGTCCTACTATTTAGCAAAGACGGAACAACTGCTCCTACCACACCAACAGATTGGACACTCTTATTTGGGATATCGAGTGGTGGAAGTTATTTTTCCGTATTTTATCGGGTCGCCACAGGAACGATTGCAGGATTTAATGTTACTCATGCCAGTGAATGTACAACGTGGATATGTTTACGGATTCCTCAAGCACGAATTATAGCTGGAACATCTTACAATATCGGCACAACAGTAAGCCCAAAGACTCCAACTGTTCCGTGGGGCGGTGTTGCGGCATTTGACAGCATAAAGAAAAGACTTGCGATTTCTGCTGCAGGATGGGATTACAACCAAACAGTTTCAGCGTATCCGACAAACAGACCTGATAATCGTATAAGTCAGATCAGCACAACAACCGCAGGAAGTGGTGTTGTAATTGCAACAAACAACGACGAGTCAACGAGAATCGATGAGGCAACATTCACAATTTCTGTCGCCGATCAGTGGGCGGCCTATGGATTTGCAGTAGAGAATTCTGCTTATGCTACATCTGGTTATCGAACAACGCCAGCGATTCTCACCGCAGGATTCCCAACCAATATTATTCCAACATGGACAAGTGATTTACCAAGCGGAACATCCGTATCAATAGAATACGCTTTTACTAGTGGTGGTAACCCATCATCTTGGACTTCCGTAAGTTCTGGGGATACCCTCACAGTTTCAAATACACACCTTTGGTTCAAACAATCGTTCTCAACTACAAATACAAACATCACACCTACGCTCACTTCGTTTATAATTTCCGATGCAACTACACCAGATAATGAAGTGTTGCTGACAATGAAAAGACTCAAGCATTTCCAGAACGTCGAGGGGAATTTAACGGTTGCATATTCACAACTTACAGGAAATTTGGCTGGAAACGATGGAATCGTTCAGTCGTTTTCGGTGGCGTTTACACCAGCTGACTTGGTACGATTACCGAATCCGTTGTTACCAGAATATATTACGGCGCAGGTTTCTGCATTTAGTGTAATCGCGACAGAAATAGTTTGGAGGAACAGGTATACCGATGAGGCAATCACGGTACAAGTCTCGGCATTTACGGTCACGGTTACATGGGTTGGTACAAATGTTTTGTAGGAGGATATATGATCAATGTAGGAGCGTCAATCCACAACAGATTCGACATCGAGGTCAGAGATAGTATCACCGGAGAACTGAAACAGACTGCAAGGGCTTTCAATATTGTCTGCACGACGATGTGGACAAGGTTGACAGCACGGTCAGTATATTTCGTGAATATTCTTTTCGGGACGGGTTCTGGTACACCGGCAATCGGTGACACCGCACTGTTCACTTATTTGGGGACAAAGGTCGCAACCGATGTGGAGTTGGTGAAGGCATTGCCAACGTCCTCTTGGAAACGATCAATCCGATTGGAGCCAGAAGAATATGTTGGATCAATATTGTCCGAGGTTGGCATCGCATATGGCGCATTATCAACAAACCTTGTCACTCACGCCATGTTGGAGGACGAGGTTGGAAACCCGACCACATTGCTCAAGACCGCAACAGACGTTGTTATGATTTATGCCACGGTGTTCGTAACGCTGTCTACGGGTACAGACATTTCAATATGTAGCCTACCATCAAATAACCCGCTTATAAATTATTTGATTGGCGGAGCCACATTTAGTAACCAATCGTTTTACGCAGGCGAATCTGCAATAGAAGGAAGCGAGTCAGTAAATACTATTGTCGCCCGTAATGCTATTGGTTCCATTACAGCCGGTACATGGACAGCAGATGTGGCGAACAAGCGCACATCCAGTGCCGTGGCAAGGTTGTCTGTTTCAAACGGGAACGGCCATATCCGAGAGTTTGGGGTCGGTGCATCTAACACAGCCGGTATTGCTCGTGTTGTTTTGCCATATGCCGGGTATTCTGGATTGGAATTGGCCGATGTTTCTGTTGGTGTTGGGGATGGTACTACCCGAAGATTCATTTTGCCATCACGAAGTATACGACAGTCTACCGTGGTGATGAAGAAAGATGGCGTGGCAACCACCGCGTTTACAAAAGAAGAAACCAACGCAAATACAGGACTTGTGCCTGGTTATGTGATTGCATATCCTACTACACTGCCTGGGTCCACTGGACGCGGATGCGACATTACACCAGACGGTTTGGTTCTTGCGGTAGCACACAGCATAACTCCATACATCATTATATACGATTGGACAGGTGGCTCATGGGTTAAACGTGCAAACCCTGCTATATTACCAACAGACATTGGAAACGATTGC
>Ga0316608_1000172_pt1 | contig 34683 bp, 30 predicted proteins | sample MIS2016152B_MG_FD_207673 | JGI IMG/M metagenome (GOLD analysis project Ga0316608, IMG submission 207673) | Microbial mat bacterial communities from Middle Island sinkhole, Lake Huron, Michigan, United States - MIS.2016.152B | ecosystem: Environmental > Aquatic > Freshwater > Lake > Sediment... | reverse complement strand
GAAAACAACATCATAAATCGGATTTGGAATTATCAGATAATCAGCTTCATCTAAATTTTGTTTTACATGTTCCATTTCGTAATCAATTTTATTATGATAATGCAAATTTACGAAATATTTTCAATTAGAACCCTATTTTTATTTCATAAACTCACCTAGCAGAGTGTCCATTTGCGATTGCAATAATTCAGCTTCTTGTTTTGCTCTTTCGGCAAATGCTTCTGTAGAATCTGCAAAGATTATTGACCTGGATGCATTAACAATCAAGCCACATTTTTCATTCATCCCATATTTTGCAACATCGAGCAAACTTCCTCCCTGAGCGCCAATACCTGGAATAAGTAAGAAATGATTTTGGATGATGTTTCTTATATTTTTTAATTCTTTTGATTTGGTAGCGCCAATCACATACATGAGTTTTTCGGGCGAACCCCAAAATTGTGAAACTTTTAGTACTTTTTCGTACAAACGTATGTAATGTAAATCATAAAATAATTGAAAATCTTCTGCGCCTATATTCGAGGTGAGTGCAAGCAACACGACCCATTTATCCTGATAACTCAAAAATGGAACTACTGAATCTCTTCCCATATAAGGATTTACTGTCACCGAATCAAAATCCAACCCTGAACTTTCTTTGTCAAAAAACGTTTTTGCATACATTTCTGCTGTATTGCCTATATCGCCTCTTTTTGCATCGGCAATCAGAAAAATTTCAGGATACTTTTCCCGGATATAGTCATTGGTTTTTCGCAAAGATTCCCAACCCGAAATTCCTCTACATTCGTAAAATGCAAGATTGGGCTTATAGGCAATAGTAAATGCTGCAGTTGCATCTACAATTTGCTTGTTAAATTCAAACACAGGATCTGCTTCTTTAAAAAGATGCCGTGGAATTTTGTTGATATCAGAATCTAAACCAACACAAAGAAAACTTCTTTTGGTCATTATATGGGAATGCAATTCTTGGCTTGTCATACTTCAATTGGATTTTAGAATAAGAATTAATTTTTGTAAAAGTACAAATTTATAAACTAAAAAACAAATTATTTAGGGGTATAATCTGTGATATTTATAAAAAATTCACTACCCCATACATAAAAATAGGGGGTACATGAAAAATATGATTTTTTTATTCAAAATCACAAATCGGATAGACTTTTCATTCAAGTATTAGTTTTCTGCAAAAAATGTTGGATAAATCGATACGACCAAAAAGAAAGCAAAACTTTTTGGTTACTTCATAGAAAGTGTTGAAAGTCAAAAAGAAATTATTCTGCCTAATAAACTCTCCTGTGAATTATCTAAATTCAAGTCAAAAAAAAGTAGTTTCTTGGCCATCCTTCCTTCCAATTCCACTATATTTGACCTTTTAAAAATACAAAAAATTGCAGATCATTACTAAAATAATTTCGAAGGTTAAGCAGACATGGCATTTCACTCTTGGAAAACACCATCGCTCTCTATTGCGGAAAAATCGCAAAAATCAACTCAATACTCCTAAGGATGATGCGTTTCATCTTCGAAGTGCCATGTATTGGTTGCTCAAAGCACAACAGAAATCCGGTTCAAATGGTGTAGCACTTTCATACAATTTATATAGGGGATGGCTTTCTGCCTACCCGGAAACAACGGGATATATCATTGATACTTTTATTCGTTATTCCAAAATGATTGATAACCCTTTTTTTGTTGAAAAAGCTGTTGAAATGGGGGAATGGGAAATGTCTGTCCAAATGCTGGACGGATCTATCCCAAAGGTTTTCGCTGCCAATAAAGAAACCGATGTTTTTGATACAGGCATGGTCATCCATGGATGGGTGAGTTTGTTTATCGAAACTGCAGATCAAAAATATTTGGATGCAGCTTGCAAAGCCGGCGAATGGTTGCTCAAGGTTCAAAGCACAAACGGAAGTTGGTCTAGTTTTACATTTGGGGATATTCCGCATGCTTACCATTCCAAAGTTGCCTGGTCGCTTTTCAGATTATGGAAAGTTTCTCAGGATCAGCGTTACTATCATGCTGCAGTGAACAATATCAATTGGGTTTTGAAGCAACGACAAACCAATGGTTGGATCAATTTTTTTGAATTTTCTGATGGTCAAACAGCTTATACACATACAATTGCATATACTTTACAAGGTTTTGTAGGTATTTGTCAGTTGTCTGACAAAAAAAGTTTTCTTTATAAATCACTGATAGACACATGTATTCGGATATCTAACATTATTCAATTAAAAGTGAATCCGGAATCGGATACTTTACCATTGGCAGGAGAGTTCGATTCTTTTTGGAAGCCCGATAATTCATATACTTGTTTGACAGGAAATTGCCAGATTGCCATTGTTTTTTACCAACTTTATGAAATAACCCGCGATGTTCAATTTGCGGAAACGGCAGACCGATTGATCGATTTCGTTATAAAAACCCAGGAAACAGGGGATAATAAAATTGCATTTTTTAATGGTATAGCCGGATCATACCCTATTGGAGGGAAGTATCATCCTTATGAATTCCCCAACTGGGCAGCGAAGTTTTTTGCCGATGCACTCATGCTCAAAATCAGACTCAGGTGAAAATATTAGGTGGACTTGTAATTTACTATGACCTTAGAATTTACAATAAATTATTAAAATACCATAGAATTTAATATTCAACTTCTATTTTAAACTTTACCTTTGTGATTCATTAGTCAAAATCTTTCTGAAATTATACATGCGCAAAGTAAATCAGCAGAATAATGAGTAACTTATTTCTCTGAATATTGGCATCGTATATTTTTATTTTTTCGTAAAGATAAAATTTAGAATAATAAAGAAGATTTTATGCTCAAACAGAATATCATTCATCATGAAGATACTACTCACCGTTGATCCCGAAATACCCGTTCCACCGAAACTTTATGGTGGTATTGAGAGGATTGTGAGTGGATTGGCACGTGCATATACACAAAGCGGGCATGAAGTATTTCTGCTTGCAAACCCGGAATCAACAGAAGAGAATGCAAAAGTTATTTTTGGTTGGAGAGGTCTGAAATCTAATCGTTATACTGATATATATACCAATACCCGGCAGTTATACTGGGTTTGCAATAAAATAAAACCAGATATTATTCATAGCTTTTCAAGATTGTTGTATTTATTTCCTCTTTTCCTGAGAAAAAAAATTCCCGTATTACAATCATACCAGCGAGAGATCAGTAAAAAAACAACAGGCTTAGCGCAAACACTCGCAAAAGAAAGACTAAAGTTTTCTGCCTGCGGGGCACACATGTTTCAAGGCTTCCCAAATCAAAAAAAATGGTTAGCCATTCATAATTTTACTGATACTGATTTTTTTGTTCCAGAACCCAGAGCCATTAAGCAGTTTCTGTTTTTTCTTGGTCGAATTGAAGATATAAAAGGAACTTACGAGGCTATTCAAGTAGCCCTCAAAACGCAAACACACCTAATTATTGCCGGAAATATTCCCGATGAACAAAAGGAATACTACGAAACTAAAGTTAAACCTTTTCTTGCGAATCCTTTGATTGAATACGTGGGAATGTTGAATGACCATCATAAAAAACATTACCTCCAAGCTGCCAAAGCACTTTTATTTCCAATCAAATGGAGCGAACCTTTCGGAATTGTAATGGCCGAAGCAATGGCTTGTGGAACACCCGTTATTGCATTCAATCATGGTGCTGTAAATGAGGTAATTATAGATGGAGTCAATGGCTATAAAGTTGACAATCTGGAGCAAATGGTGGATGCGGTTTTAAAAATAGATGATGTAGATAGAAATCTGGTTCGCTTAGATGCCGAAGCCCGATTTTCTTTGTTTGTCATTGCCGAAAAATATTTGAAAGTACTCACCCAAATGTCTGAAGCAAATCGATGTTAAAAGTCCTTATTATATCATTGAACGAAATTTGTTTTAATCCAAGATTAATCAAAGCCGCTGATTTTCTATTGGAAAAGAATGCTGACATTACAGTTTTCAATCCTTTGGTGGGTATGACAGATGCCAATTTTTATAATTCCTTTGTTCAAAGAAGAAACTGGAAAATTATCCGAAATGATATCAGCAAATTTTCAACAAAATCTAAACTTAGATGGTTTTTTATCAGTATTTTATGGAAATTTTTTATTCAAATTTTTAAGTTATTTCCAAATCTAAAAACCAATAGATATATTTTAAACAAAGGACTCATTGGAGCAAAGAAAAAATTATGCAAGGAAAAATTTGATGTCATTCTGATCAACCTTGTTCATAATCTTCCTTTTGCCGTCGATTTGAAGAAAAAAAATAAAGGATCAATTTTAATTTACGATTCACAGGAATTTTTTACAGGTCAGTATGCTACTGCTCCCGAATTGGAAAAAAATTGGGTGAACCTTATGGAAAAAAACTTTATTTCAGAGGTTGATATTTTACTTGCTACCACCAACGTATTGAAAGGAAGGCTACAACAACTTTATAACTTAAATATTCCTGCATTCCGGGTAAGAAATTTACCCAGAGTTAATATTCAAAATGCTGTAAATCAGCCACTCAATAATCCACTAAAAATTGTTTGGCATGGATATATAATTGTATATGAAAATGCCAGAGGAATTCACATTATGATGAAGGCTGTTTCCCTTTGTAAACAAAAGCCTTGCTTGTATTTACAAGGTAAAATTACCGAAAGTGAAAAGCACAAAATAAATAATGCAGCCCAATCTTTAGGAATAGAAAATAACATAATTATACTTCCTCCGGCAGACCCTGATTTTATTGTAGATTCGCTTCAAAACTATGATTTGGGAGTCACAGGTGAATTGCCAGCAGAAGAAAATCAAATGCTCACTTCTTCTAATAAAATATTTGAGTATATTGCTGCAGGACTGCCAGTTATAGCGCCGGATGTACCCGGAATTGCTGAAACATTTCTTGAATATAAAATAGGACAATTGTATAAAACTGGTAATTCTGAGGAATTGGCAACAATTATAGATCAATGGACTGATAATCCAGATGTTCTGCTAAAGTTTAAAGAAAATGCAAAAAAAACTGCTCAGGAAAATATACATTGGGACAAAGATTTTGCTCCGGTTTGGGATAGTTTGATGAAATTGCAAAAATCTTAGCATAATTCCTTAAATCCGTGGGATTATTTTAATTAAGTTAAATAACAATTGGTTGCATCAATAATCGCTCACCCATTTAGGTGAATTTAAATTCGTGCAATTCGTGGGCAAACAAAAAACACTTGCGGATTTAAGATAATTTCCAAAAGTTTTACATCTGTAAACAATTTTATCAATAATCATTAAAATAAAAATTGATGAACGAAGAATTCTTACAATTTGTATGGAAATCAAAGCTTTATAAAAGCATCAATTTGCAAACAGATCAAAATGAACCTGTTGAAGTAATTCATTGTGGCGATCATAATAAGAATGCAGGTCCCGACTTTCTCAATGCGAAAATTAAAATTGGATCAACCCTTTGGGCGGGTAGCGTTGAGGTCCATTTTGATTCTTCATTCTGGAAAAAACATCACCATAGTGATGACTTCAATTATCAGAATGTAATACTTCAGGTTGTTTATAAATATACAGAACCACTTATCCTCAATGGAATTCATATTCCAACATTAGTCCTGGATATTGATTCTCAGATGATTCTTTCCTATCAGGACTTGATGGATAGCAAACATTGGTTGCCTTGCAAAGGTTCTATACATAAAATTGATCAAATTTTTTTGGACTTCTGGCTTAATAGTTTGCTTATTGAAAGGCTCGAACGCAAAACGGCAGAAATAGAACAAAGTCTTGAAAACAATCTTTCCAATTGGGAAGAATCATTTTACTGGAAAATTGCCCGTGGTTTTGGTTTTGGACTCAATGCCGATGCTTTTGAGAATACGGTAAAAACTTTAGCCCTCAATATTCTTGCAAAACATAAAAATAATCTGTTTCAAATAGAGGCATTGCTATTTGGGCAGGCTGGCTTTTGTTCCGAAGCTCCTGGTGATGATTATCATCAAAAACTCATAGAGGAATATAATTTTTTGAAGCACAAATACAATCTGTCTGGTATTGAGAAACATCAATGGAAGTTTCTTCGCTTGCGCCCCCAGAATTTTCCAACGGTGAGACTTGCTCAATTTGCTGCTTTGATTCATCATTCATCGGCGCTATTTTCCAAAGTGATTGAAAGTAAATCTGTAAAGGAACTTTATAACCTGTTGGATTGCGGTCCTTCGCTCTATTGGCAGGAGCATTATATGTTTGGAAAAGCTAGCAAAAAAAATACAAAACAACTTGGAAAATCATCCATGGATATATTAATCATCAACACAATTGTTCCATTTTTGTTTATTTATGGGGCATCCAAAGATGATGAGAGTTTGAAAAATAAGGCAATTTCTTTACTAGAACAAATTGAGCCGGAAATAAATACAATTACAAAAAATTGGAAGGAATTTGGCTTTGAGATTCCCAATGCGTTTTATTCTCAAGCATTTATTCAACAAAGAAATGAATATTGCCAGAAAAAACGTTGTTTAGATTGCAGAATAGGAAACCGCTTATACACAAAATTTTATCACATTTAGTTTTGAACGAATTGTTACAAATATCCCCTCATTTTCATGAATATTTTCGAATTAAAAGAAAGAATATTTCAGATTAAAAATCAAAATGAATTTGAGCAAATCGCTTTGGAGGTTTTTCGGTTTCAGGCAGAAAATGTGCCTACATATAAGAAATATTTGCATCTCCATAATATTCAAATAGATGAAGTGAAAAGCATAAGAGATATTCGGTTTCTTCCAATTGAATTATTTAAGTACCAAACTGTTACATACTTGGGATTAAATAAGGGGGTTTGCTTTCAGAGTAGTGGTACCGGCAATACCTTGCGAAGCAAACACTTCCTTCCGGATATGGAATTGTATGAAGCAAGTTTTTTTAATTGCTTCGAATTATTTTTGGGAAGTGTTTCCGAATATGTTATTTTAGCACTATTACCTTCATACTTGGAAAATGGAGATTCATCGCTAGTGTATATGGTGGATAAATTGATTCAGAAAAGCGGTAACACTCTGGGAGGTTTTTATTTGAATAATTTCGAACAGCTCTTTGATCAATTGCAATTTTTAAAAATGCGTTCAAAAAAGACCTTGCTTTTGGGTGTAAGTTACGCTTTGTTGGATTTTGGTGAACAGTTTCAAATTGATTTTCCTGAACTGATCATTGTTGAAACTGGGGGTATGAAAGGTAGAAAAAAAGAAATTACAAGATTAGAATTGCATGAAAAATTAAGTTATTTGTACAAAACAAACAAAATATATTCTGAATATGGAATGACTGAGCTATTATCTCAGGCTTGGATGATTGCGAATCATAAATTTCAATCTCCCCCTTGGATGAAAGTGCTGGTTCGCGATCCCTACGATCCTTTTGATTTTTTGCCTGAAAACAGATCTGGTGGAATCAATGTGGTTGATTTGTGTAATCTTTACTCCTGTTCCTTTATTGAAACCTCAGACCTGGGAAAGGTTTTCGGCGATGGTTTCTTCGAAGTATCAGGAAGAATAGATCATATAGAAATTCGGGGTTGTAATTTGCTTTATGCCTAATTTTTTTCCATCTGATGTTTTTATATTTTTGCGGTTCATGATACAAAATTTTCTGCAAAATTTTACCTCTTGAATTTCATTGTATAATGAATTTTAAAAATTTTTTTCAAATGAAACTCATCTTTGTTTATCTGATTGGCATCATACTTATTTTGGGAACAATTGTGAGTTTTCAATGCTCAAACAATAGCACCCAAAATACAGGCAAGTTTGATGAAATGACATTTCTTCGTACACAAATGGTTGAAAATCAAATAAAAAAACGCGGTGTTTCTGATCCCTTGATTATCGATGCGATGTTAAAAGTAGAGCGACATAAATTTGTGCCTGCCGAATACCGAAAAGATGCTTATAGCGATAATGCATTGCCGGTTGGCGATGGACAAACAATTTCGCAACCGTATATCGTAGCTTTTATGACAGAAAAGCTTAATTTGGGTAAAAAATCGAAAGTTCTCGAAATCGGTACGGGTTCTGGCTATCAGGCTGCTATTCTTGCCGAAATTTGCGATAGTGTGTTCACAATTGAAATTTTTGAAACCTTAGCACAAAAAGCCAAATCGGTTTTCAACGAATTGGGATATAAAAATATTCTGGCAAAAGTCGATGACGGATATAAAGGTTGGAAAGAACATGCTCCTTTCGATGCCATTATTGTTACTTGCTCCCCAACGCATGTGCCCGATGCATTGAAAAATCAGCTCCGCAATGGTGGTTTGATGATTATTCCGGTAGGTGAGGGCGAAGAACAAAGGCTTATTCTGATGCAAAAAACAAAAGGCGAGCTTCGACAAGCGGAGGTGCTCGATGTGAGATTTGTTCCTATGATTAATTATAATGGAACGAAGTATTAGTAAAGTGCTATTTGCTTTTTCCTAAAACATGCTTACAAACCTAAAATCAAGGCACTCAATCGAAGGTATGCAGCTTTTGCGGGCTGATGAAGATAATAGGTCGTGTAATTTCTTGGCACCTTTCTTACTATTCATATCGATAAATCGAAATACGACCATCATTTCAAATTATTTTTAAATGAAAACGATCAATAATTCTAAAGTACCCAATCACGCAATTTTATTAATGTGCTGTCCTGACCAAAAAGGACTGGTTGCCATAGTTACCGACTTTTTACATAAAAACGATGGCAATATCATATATTTGGATCAAAATGTGGATCAGGAAAGCAAAACCTTTTTTATGCGGGTAGAGTGGGATCTTGACAATTTTCTTATTCCTGATAAAAAAATTGGCGATTATTTTCAAACCTTAATATCTTCAAGATACAATATGGATTTCCAATTGTATTTTACAAGGCAAATTCCCCGCATGGCTATTTTTGTTTCTAAAATTTCTCATTGTTTTTATGATGTACTTTCCAATGTGGAGTCAGGCGATTGGTCGGTTCAGGTTCCTCTAATTATAAGCAATCACCTCGATATGCAATCTATTGCAAATCAATTTGGAATAGAATACATCCATTTACCCCTAAATCAAGAAAATAAAGTAGAGATAGAACAAAAAGAGATTCAAATTCTTAAAGATCATAAGATTGACTTTATTGTTTTGGCTCGTTATATGCAAATACTTTCAGGCGAATTTATTCGAGAATTTCCAAACCGGATCATTAATATCCATCATTCATTCCTGCCTGCTTTTCCTGGTGCAAAACCTTATCATTCTGCTTATGAGCGTGGTGTGAAGATCATTGGTGCAACAAGTCATTATGTTACCGAAGAATTAGATGCTGGGCCTATCATTGAACAAGGGGTGGCTAAAGTAAGCCACAAGGAATCCATTTCGGATTTAGTGAGGAAGGGTAAAAATATTGAAAAAATTGTACTTTCGCAGGCTGTAAAATTGCACATTGAAAGGCGCATTTTGGTGTTTGGAAACAGAACGATTGTTTTTGATTAGCATTCTCAAGGCAAAATGAAAGAAAGACGATCCTAAGCATTTCATTTTTTGCGAAACTAAAATAATTGTTTATGCAGCTAAGGAACATAAAGTACATATAATGATATAGTTATCTTTGTGCTCCTTCGTGATGTACTTCGTATTCCTAGGTGGTTAATTTTTCATTTTCAATATTTTATTAGCAAATTATTTTCTTAAAAGACTTAAAACATAATTTTATGCGATTTGGATATTGCTTGATGATTTTGCTTGTTATTTTTCAGCATTTATTTGCCCAGGATAAAAAAAATGTGGAAGCATTGTACATTTCAGAACCTTTGAATTTGGATGGCGTGTTGGATGAATCCGTTTACGGTCTGAATGCGCCAGCCAAGGATTTTGTTCAACTTCAACCTTATAATGGAAAACCTTCAATGCAAGCCTCAGAGGTATATTTCTTCTATGATCAGACTGCCATATATTTGGGTGCTATGTTATATGACAGTGCGCCAGACAGCATTTTCAATAATTTCTCGGAGCGCGATAATATTGGAATGTCCGACTATTTTGGTGTTTATCTGGATCCATACAATCAGGGACAGCTTGCTTATGGATTTTTTGTTACTTCTTCCGGCGTACAAACCGATCTTAAAGCAGTAAAAACCGAATATGATTACGAAGACAACAACTGGAATGCCGTATGGAAGAGTGAAACCAAAATAAATGATAAAGGTTGGTGTGTGGAAATGCGAATTCCTTATTCAGCTTTGCGTTTTTCTGAAAAGGATGTTCATATCTGGGGAATAAATATGTTCAGGAATATTCGAAGGTACAACTCCAATAATTCATGGAATTTTGTAGATAGAAATATGTCTGGTTTTATTCATCAACAGGGAACATTAACAGGCATAAAAGATATTAAACCTCCTGTACGTCTTTCAATTAGTCCATATATGGCTACATATCTTGAAAACAACGGTGGCGGTTCATCCAATGAATTTGTTTACAAAGGAGGATTGGACTTAAAATTCGGTGTTAGCGAAAGTTTTACCTTGGACATGATGCTTGTACCCGACTTTGGGCAGATACAATCCGATGATAAAGAATTGAATCTATCACCTTACGAACTCTATTACGATGAAAAAAGGCAATTTTTTAACGAAGGAACGGAACTATTCCAACGTGGCGAAATTTTTTACTCAAGACGAATAGGCGCAAGTCCTGTATTTTCTGATAAGGCAAATGAAAATTTGGCCGAAAATGAAATTGTGGATTTTCTTCCCAATGAAACACAGTTAATCAACGCAACAAAATTCTCAGGACGAACTACAAAAGGGTGGGGGATAGGAACCCTCTTTGCTATGTCTCTGCCTTCTTATGGCGTAATAAAAGATACGATAAGCGGCATTACACGAAAAGAAATGGTTCAGCCGTTTACCAATTACAATGTTTCTGTTTTGGATAAATCCTTGAAGAATAATTCCTATATCAGTCTTATCAATTCGAACATGAAAATGATTGACAATCCTTTCACTGCAAATGTGACTGCCACAGAATTCCAAATCAGAAATAAAGCAAAAACTTATGCTGTTTCGGGCAAGGCCGGAGTCAGTCTTAGAGGCGATTCTTCAAAAGAATCCGGTTTTTTCAACAGACTTGCCATTGATAAAAACAAGGGGAGTTTTCAATTTGGAATTCTGCAAGAAATATTCTCAGATAATTACAATCCCAACGATATTGGTTATCTCCGAAATAGTAATCAGCTTCTAACGGAATCTTATTTGTATTATCAAATTATTACACCTTTTTGGATCATTCGAGAGTGTAGCGCAAATATTTGGTGGGATTATTTTCGGGTTTATAATCCCAGTACAGTTTTCAAGCATGGATTTGGGAGCAGTTTGCACGTATTGTTTAAAAACAATTACCGAATTAATATTAATGGAGGCATAGAAACTGATAAACACGATTATTATGAGCCTCGAATTGTTGGTTGGCATTTTGATGACAAAAAAAGTAATTTTTATAACATTCGAGTAAACACAGATTCAAGAAAAAGTCTCAGTTTTTCAACTCACTACGGACTAGAATCGCATCCTACCACGGATCAATTTAGTCATACATTCGATAATTCTGTAAGTTTAAGAATAGGTCAAAAAACACAACTTTTTTATTACCTGTTTTTTAGCAATAATATAAATAACTTGGGTTATGTTTCAAATTCTGAGGATGAAGATTCGATTTTTTTTGCTAAACGAAATATCGTTACCATAGAAAATGTTTTCCAGGCAGCCTATGCTATAAACAAAAATATGAGTTTTAATATTCGGGCGCGACATTATTGGTCTGGGGCAAAAAATAAGGAATATTTTCTTTTACAACCGGATGGATCTTTAATTCAAGATCCTAATTATGATGAGAATAATGATCAGAATTACAATACGATTACGGTTGACATTATCTTTCGGTGGATATTTGCTCCCGGATCAGAGCTGTCGCTTGCCTGGAAAAACGATATTATGCAAGATAATAGTGTTTTAAAGTATCGCTATATGAGCAACCTGGCAGACACTTGGCATTCGGATCAAATCAACAGCATTTCGCTCAAAGTTTTATATTACATTGATTACAACAGTCTATTTCGCAAAAAAAAATAAAAAAGGATGTTGCTTGCGATTCGAAAACATAAAAATTCTCATTTCCTTGTTTTGGTAATAATTTCTGCAATTAAACCGAAAAAAAATACTTGAAATGCCATGAAAAATAAAACCAAACACATGCCCCCTAACTGACCTAATAAAATATAATCACGAATCCCTCTACCCACTGCCAAAAGCGTAAAGAAAACAGATAAAGGAAAAAACACCCTTAAAGGACTAAAATACAAAGTAAGCCGAGTGACAAGAGAAAAAAATCGGTAGGTATCTTTGATGGGGTTTATGTGCGATTTTCCTTGCCTTTTTGCATATTGAATAGGAAGATATTTTATTGTGTAACCATTTGTTATACAAGCAATTGTTATTGTTGAAGTAAAGGAAAATCCACTGGGAAAAAGTTTCCAGAATTCCAACGCAATTTCTTTCCTGAAAACCCTCATTCCTGAATTCAAATCAATGATTTTATAATTGGCCAAATAGGAGGCAAATTTTGTCAAAATCATTTTTGGAAACCTGCGAATTAACGAAATATCATTCCAACTGCGGCTACCCACAACCATGTCATATTTTTCGCAAATTTGGGTGAATGCAGGTAAACAATTATTCGGATAGGTTCCATCGGCATCGGTTATAGCAATCCAATCATACTGAGAATTTTTGATGCCTGTTTTGAGCGCCCTGCCATAGCCTGCATTTTCTTCATGCCTGCATATTTTAAGTTTCTCATGCTTTGGAAATTCGTAATTAAACTTTTTTGAACCATCATCGACCACAATAATTTCGAAATCCCAATCATTCACTGTGTTCATGATATTTCTGATTTCATCGATGCTTTGATTTAAAACTTCGGGATACTCGTTGTAGCAGGGAATGATGATACTCAAACCTTTGTTCTTTTTTATTTCCATATTGGTTTTCTCTATCGCAAACAATTATGATATAAGTCCTTTTTGCAAAAGTAAATATTAATTGCTAAAAACATACCTGACTTTTTTCTGTCAATGATTTTAATCTTTCTTTGCAACAGCGATAACGCTGAGTCCAAAAAATACCGGGAAAATTTTCTCCAAAAACATAAAAACCGGAATAATTTTATTCATTGCAGATAAACTCCCTTTGTTCATGGTTCTCGAAAAATTTACTTTCTTCCTCAAAATCTTTCCTTTGATAAAATACATGAAACCACCGATGAAGTTCATATATTTTATTTTTTCAATTTTAAAACCGGCTTCCTCCAGACATTTTCGAAGCATTTTTTTTGTATATCGCCTGTAATGCAAGGATGCTTCGTCAATACCGCAAAAAAGAAAAGGATGTGCCGGAACTTTGATAAGTAATCTTCCTCCCGGACTTAAAGTTTTATAAAAAAAACGAAGAGCTTTCAATTCATCCTCCAAATGTTCAATGACATCCATGTTCAAAATAGTTTCAATTTGCAGATCAGAAAAATCGGTATTTTCATGATTTTGCAAATCACAAAATTCCACCAGTATTTTCTTTTCATCAGAAAACTGTTTTTTGAGCAGAATTAGATTTTCATCGCCAAATTCGGTTAATAGCAGGAAATCGCATTTTTTGCGAATAATATTGGCTAATATTCCAATGCCTGCTCCCGCATCCCAAACTCGTTTACCTAAATTATTCTGCAAAAAGGACAATGTCCATTCATAATAATTTTGCATTTTTGCCATGTTGAACTGTGCATCGAGGTGCATTTGTTCATGATCTTTTGTAAGTTCCATAAGCCAGCGAATGAATGAAAAAATAAATGAAACTCGGGAATTAAAATACCTGAGCCGAAAAGAAATGTATAGTTTAAAAAACTATCTGATCAACGGAATATACCTTTTGTTCTATGGTTTATTCAAATATTGGTCTATTCCTTTTTCCAATTTCTTGCGTTTTGCAATTTTAAAAATATTCTGCAAAAGTATTAAAAGTACTTACATAAGTGATGGAGTTACGATTTGGTTTCCCGAAGGTGTTTCAATTGGTAAAAATTCCTCGCTCAATCAAGGATGCAATTTGTATGGTTTGGGCGGAATTGAGATAGGAAATAATGTCAGAATTGCCTGTTATACAACTATTTATTCGGCAGATCATGAATTTGCCGATGAGCAAAAACCTGTAACTGAACAAGGTTATGTTTTGGGTAAAATAATTATTGAGGATGATGTTTGGATAGGTGCAAGGGTAAATATCAACAAGGGAGTAAGAATCGGAAAAGGGGCTGTAATAGGAGGAGGATCAGTAGTAACGAAGGATATTCCTGCCTATGCAGTTGCAGTAGGAGTTCCTGCAAGGGTGATTAAAAGCAAAACAAATTTAAACAATACTTTTGCTTAATACAAGCAAGGAAATAGAAAATGTTTTCACAACCTCATTTTATGAAAACGCAGAAAACGGGTTTAAGTGAATTAAGGGGAATAGAGCTATATGAAAGATGAAACTATATTCGTACAGAACATCTGAAGTTATGATTAAAAATCAGGGGTTTATCAGCGGCGTACCTTTGATTGAGTGCCTTGATTGCAGGTTTGTTAGAATATTTAGAAAAATGCAACAAAATATTCTTGAATTTTTCGTTTTTTCGTTTCAAGCCAAAAGGAGAGAGAAAACTAAGCCCGAAAATTTTAAATCTTTCAATTTGGAAATGGGAACAATGATAAATCAGGTCATTTAAAACCTAATGAAAAAAGCACATTCCCAAACCTTTTCAAGTCGGAAATGTGCTTCATTATTTATAACCTAAATTCTAATTACTAAATTATGAATTCAGGAATTGTTCTACAGTTAACTCACCTTTGGTGATTTTTGCCAAAAGCTCTTTCTGTGCTTTGTAGTCAATATTTTCTTGTCCGGCTCTACTTTGAAGCATTCTCCATGCTTTTCTTCTTTCGAGAGCAAACAAGACCATTTGACGTGAAAGTATGTAGTAAACCGCTTGACCTTGTTCATTGAAATCTACGGTATAAACACCCCACTTAGGAACAAATGCACGGTGACCTTCGTCAAGGAAACGACGATAAACAAAGTCATCCATGGTCATCAGTTGCAATTTCTTTTCCAAAGAAACCATACCTTTTACGTCATCCGCACTCTTTGCTTTTTTGAAGTGATTGCGGAAACGTGCTTCGCCAAATGCAAAATGTACAACGGTGTAAGCAAATTTGTCTTTTGTACCGGGTATTGTTTTTTGATACCAATCTTTGTCTAAGTTCGGATTACCTTTCAGACTGAGGGTTTCAGCATAAGATTCTCCTAAGCGTGAATCGAAAATAAACTCGGGCATGCTACGGCTGTCGCGAGCATTAAGCGTTTCGAAAATAGCAGAATTATCTGGAATACCATGTTCCGGTTGGCAAGGTGTGTATGCCTGAATAAAACAGGTTCCTCTGTAATAAATACCGTCAACGATAGCCTTGTACAAATTTGCAACGTTTGCAATAGAAGCAACCGCTAAGTAGGGAGATCCGTGACCATTCATGAAGCACTCAGCAACACCCTTCTTTTCTGTCAGTTTACCTTCGGTAGCAGCACCAAATTGGTTCATATCAAATCCACCCAACATAACAGAAGAATCAGAGTTTTGACCGCCTGTATTTGAATAAACCTGTGTATCGAGCATATAAACTTTTACATTCGGACGGTTTTGCATAATAACCTTCGACATGTTTTGGAATCCGATATCGCCCATACCACCGTCTCCGCCGATTGCCCAAACTTTTGGCATTTCCAGAACTTCCTGATCTGTCATGTAAGCATCGAAGAAGTGTGTGTAGATGTAATAGTTTTCTGCATTGTAACCTTTTCCATCAAGAAGCACATCGGCAAATCTTTCAGGAACAACAGAAGAACGTGAATGATCTTGCATGAAGCTTTCACCCATCAACCAAGTGATCGTAACGCCATCCTGAAACAAAGAGTTCATCCATGGATAAGGATGTGGGTTGTTGGGAGGAGTAGAAGAATAAACAGAGTTACATCCTGTATGTCCACCCATAGCCATTACACTCATACCATTGGGCAAAGTTCCTTCGATTGCTTGAAGGTCTTTCAAATTAAAAGATTCTCTTTCGAGAACAGCTATAATTGCATTGATTATATCGCTGTCTGAGCCCTTCCAGTTTTTGGCTATAATAGCATCTGTATCTTTGTCGTTTGATCCGCCTAAGCCAATTAAAACATGTTGAATGCTCTTAACGAATAATTTGTAAGCATTCTCATCTTTGGCTTTTAAGGCATTCAATGCGTTCAATCCTTTTTCTTTCAGTTCGATGGCTTTTTTAGCAAGTCTTTCTGATTTTTTGTGGAAAACAGGACGCATGATTGTTTCTGTCAAAGTAGAAACAACACGAAGAGCAGATTTTTCACCGCAACCAGCGCAAGCACCATCACCAGCAACCAATGCGTTGTATTTAGAATATTGCATCAAATGGTTGCGCAAGGTTATTGCTTTACTATCTTGAACTGCTTCAGGATCAAACAAACCAAGGTATTTTTTTGAAGTATCTTGGAATTTTTTGAAGAAGATCAATGAAGACTGATATTTAGCTCTTAGGTCTTCAGTTTCGAAGGTCATTTTCAATGCATTTCTATCGCCGCAAGCTGCAACGCAAGCGCCGCAACCTTTACAAAGGTCTGCAACGTTGATAGAGAATAAACCACCAGAGCCAGCTTCTTTCTTTTCGCGGTTTTTGAAAATATTACCTACTTTTTTGTATGCAACAGGGAAGAATTCAAGAATGGCATCAACTTGAGAAAGAGATTCTTTTGAAACGCCTTCAACTTTGGCCAAGGCTTCTTTTGCTATTGCAGCAAATCTTGTGTTATCTTCTTTATTGTCAACCAATGCAAGCATTTTTTCGCGGCATTCTTTTTCAACAGAAGTTATACTTGCCAATAATTTTTGACGATCAGTTCCATCAGAAACATACAAGCCGACAGCTTTTTCCAAGATTGTTTTGATGTCTTGCGCAGTACTTGGCAAAGCTGTGTCTGGACAAACTGTCAAACAATCCAAACATTGGATACAATTGTCTGGATTCCATTCTGGTAATTCTCTTCGAGCAGTAAATTTAGAAGCCGTAGCACCTGTTGCAGCGGCCATAACACCTGTAGAAGCCAAAACGCTTGCAGGTTGGTAATAACCTAATCCAGCCTTGAATTCAGATTCAAAATGCGAAACACTAAACATCGGAGCTTTATGCTGATTTTGAATAGGCTCAGATTTAACAACGGGTTCTAATAATTTGTTGGTGAATGAAGATTTATCAATAGCATCAACGGAACTATAGGGAAATTCAAGAACTTGTGAGTAGCCGTCTTCCATAACTTTCATATTGGAATCAACAACAGAATCACCAAATCTTCCAAATTTCTTAACGTATTGAGCACGTATTACTTTTCTCCACTCTTCTTCAGGAATATTGAAATTCTTCAATAGGGGAGAAACTTTAAGGAAAGCACCCAAGAATGCATTTCCTTGCATACGGGTTTGGAGCTCTGGTTGTGGTGTTGCAGCATACGCAATATCAAAACCTTTCAGAATATACAATTTTAATTTTCTGTCAATAATTGATTGACGGTATTTTTTAGGAATTCTACTCCAAGCTTTTTCCGGGCTGTCTTCATCCGATTCCCAAACGAATACACCACCTTCTTTCAAACCCTCGAGTGGGTTTGTATGCAAGAAAACTTTTGGATCTGGACTAAGAACAACGTCAACGTGTTTCAGGTCGCAATTTACGCGAATTCTGTCGGGAGCAGCCACAAGGAAATAATTTGTAGGAGCACCTTTCTTTTCTGAACCATATTTGGGATTTGCGCTTACATGAAGTACTTCCTTTTCACTACCATCTTCTTCGAAAAGTTTGTCTCTTTTTGCAACATAAGTTGAAAAATCACCAATGATTTCTGAAAGATTTTTACCTGTTGTGATCATACCCCATCCGCCAATAGAATGCATACGGATTGCTATAGAACCTTCTGGTAAACCGGAGGGAGTTTCATTAGAAACTACAGCATACGGATGATCAATACCGAGATAGAAGAAAGAACAACCTTCTCCATATTTTTTCCCATCTTTGCGGGCTACTTTACCCCACACAAAATCGTAAGCACCAATAATATGTTCCTGACGGAAATCTCTTGAACCCAAACCATAAACACCACCGATAACTTCGGGTTGTTCGGCTGAAGTCATTTTTTCGAGTTTAGGATAACGGTTTAATTTTGCATTATCCAATGCTTTATAAAGAGCAACTTTAATATCTTTTGCAAGGGGATTGTCTCCTGAAAGTGATTCATCAGTTCTTTCCAGAACGATAACTTTTTTCTTTCCTTTTAATGCTTTGATAATAGCATTTTCAGGGAAAGGACGAATTACATTTATGTGGATTACACCTACTTTGGCATCTCTTGTATTTCTTAAATAATCTACAGCAGATTCAATGTTTTCTGCACCACTTCCTAATGCAACAAAAACAGTTTCAGCATCTTCACAACGGTATTCAGAAAGCAAACCATAACGGCGACCCGTAAGATCACCAAATTCTTTGTATGCTTGTTCAAAAAATTCTAAAGAATACTCTGAGAAATTATTTCTGCGAGATGTGATCGCATTCATATAATGTTCCTGATTTTGAACTGGACCCATCAAAACAGGATTGTGCAAATCGATTGTTGCTGGAACTCTTTTTCTTGTTGGACCAAAGAGTAATTTTTGAGGTTCTGTGGGACAGTCGATTATATCATCAGCATCGCCTAAGAATTCACGAATTAATTCAGGTTCTGGCTTCAGGAAGGTTCTTTCGAGGTGCGTGGTTAAGAAACCATCTTGAGCATTCATACCAGGGGTAAGTGTAAGCTCATTAACTTTACGCAGAATAAGTGCTTGGTCTGATGCTTGTTGGGCGTCTTTGGCAAAAGTTAAATGCCATCCTGTGTCCAATGCAGCATACACATCGTCATGAGCGCAATGAACATTTAAAGCAGATTTTGTAAGCGCTCTTGCTCCTACTTCCAAAATCATGGTGGACAATTTGCCCGGTGCATGATAATATTGCTCCAGACCGTAAACGATACCTTGTCCTGAGGTAAAATTCACAACTCTTTTTCCTGTAACAGAAAAAGCAATAGCACCACCTTGCGCAGCATGTTCGCCTTCGGTTTCGATTGCAACTGTTGATTTTCCAAATGCATTGAGCTGACCTTGTGCAAATGCAAGTTGGAAGTTTTCGCCCATTTCGGTAGAAGGGGTAATGGGATAGAAAACACCCGCATCACATACAAGTGCCTCGGTATAATATGATACCAATTGATTACCATTTGTCGTAATCCTTATTCCCGGAAATTTGGGCTTTTGTTTTGTACTTTCCATAAATTGCTTAATATGATTTTTTTGACACCTTTTTTTTAAATCAGGATTTGCGAAATTAGATCTTATTTTCTTATTTCAAATGATAATTGTCAGCTATTTTGAATTCTTATAGATAGGTTATTTTTAATTGCTTGATTTTATTTTAAATAAAAATATTTAATATTAAAACATCCCAATATCTTAATATTAAATTACTGAATTGTCGTCCGATTTTCTTAAAATAATTCTATGTCGATTAGTTAAGCCTGAAAGGCTTGAATGTAAATAACCTCCGGTGCAACATGAGGCACAAATTAGTAAGAATTTTTCAAGATTCATTTTTAATTCCTATTCTTCCGGTATCGTCTATCCTGTTGAGTAAAATGGGCGAAACAGAAAAATACTCATCTACAGCCTTTCTTGCGCCAGCCCAAAAACCGTAATCATCTATAATTAAAACACCTTTCGGAGTAATCAAAGGATATAGGTGATCCAATTCGTGTTTTGTGGATTCGTACCAATCGGTATCTAACCTTAAAAGTGCAATCTTGGATGGAATTTTTGCTGGAATTGTTTCCTCTACTTTTCCTTTCACGAATATGATATTGCTTTGAGGAAATTGCGTTAAGGCCATGTTCGATTCAACCTCCTGTATGGAAGCATAGCACCAATCATTGTGAGCTTTTTTTTGCTTTTTTTTCCATGTATCAACAGAATCTGAGCTTTTTCCCGAAGCTTCATAATCCAATTCAGTTGGCTCAGACATTCCTTCGAAAGTGTCGTAAAGATATATTTTCCGGTCGGTGATACGGAGTTCTTTAAGCGTTAAAGCAATCAACATGGAGCTTCCGCCTTTCCATACTCCACATTCTACAAAATCACCTGGAATATCATTCTTTGCAATATATGAAATGGCGTTATAGAGAGCATACATTCTATCCATGGATGTCATGGTATATTCCTTCGCCTGCTCATAGATTTTTATAAAAGTTTTGTCCTGACCTACGATTGGATCTGATTTTAAGTTGACAGTGAGGGTATAACCAAACTTCTGAAGGAGGTTATGAACAAATTTTTTAAGAATCTTTATCATAAATTTATCACAATTATGAAAGGGTTATTTTCGATTTTTAAACCATTCAATCTACCATGCAAAAATAATTTTATTCTTCAAATAATCCGCATTTGCCTGAATAATATTCATGTTCCATTCTTGGTTGATTACTAATTTTAAAATCATTAAATAATTTTATAAAAAACAGTAGAAAAAATTTTGATTTTAAAGAATTTTCGTTATTTTTGTAATTAAGTATTCAGGTATAAACCACTTAAATTATCAAGCAAATGTTGGCTACAATAATCATTGCAATATACGCTGTTTTGTTTTTTGCTTTCATAACAGCATGGGAAAAGGCTACTGTTCTTAAAAAGAACCCTTAACGGATCTGTTAATTTTTATAGCGAATCCTTTGTTTCATTATTAATAGCTTTACTCCTAAGTAGTTCAATCCAAACGTATATTTCCATTCTTGGAAGAGTTTTTGTTTTGAGTTCATCCAAACAGATTTCTAACTAGCGGTTTTTTTAAAAAAGTATTAATATTGATATCGATAATTTTAGCAATCAATCCAATGATGTAACTTTTTTCAGTAATTGTGTAACAGATTTTTGCATGAGTCACTGTAATATTGCTCTTTCTAAATGTAGAGTTTAAGTTTTACAGCCTAACGTTGTTTTGGCTTCTTTTGTTACTAAATTAAACCATGGTTCATCATGAAAACAATTATTGTTCCCCTCGATTTCTCAAATGAATCAATACCAAGCTTAGATTTCGCCATATTTATGGCAAACAAATCTTCAGCAAATATTCTATTGGTGCATGTTATCAAAAGTTATATTGCTAATAATGAACAGTTAGAAAAAGACCGTCATTGGGCAATCGTAAAGTTTGAGGAAATAATGCGTAATTACAGAGATAAACTCAATTCCAATCTTGAATTGAGCTATAGGATAAAAGAAGGTAAAATCTTTAGGGAGGTTACGGAACTCGCAAAAACTTTTGAAGATTCTATGATAATTCTTTCAACACACGGTGAGTCAGGTTTTGAAGAATTGTTCATTGGCGGAAATGCCTATAAGATTGCATCCCATTCCAGTGTTCCCGTAATTACAATTAGAAGAAGCTTGACCATAACAAACATAAAAAAAATTGTATTACCGCTTGATTTTACATTTGAAACCCGCGAAAAAGTTCCTTTTACGGCAGAATTGGCCAAATTGTTTGATTCAGAAATCCACTTGCTTGCCATACGTCAGGTAAAACTGGAAAGTATGGAACAGAAAATTCAGGAATATATAAAACAGGTGGCTACTTATCTTGAAAAACAAAATATTTCTTACACTATTGAAAATATCCAGGCGCATAATCTCACCGATTCCACTATAGAATATGCAAACAAGATTGGGGCTGATCTTATTTCCATCATGTCGGAACAGGAAAAAAAGATTTCCAATTTATTGTTGGGTACTTATGCCCATCAAATGATAAACCAATCGTTTATTCCTGTTTTAATATTTCCGAATTATCAAATACTTAATCTACCGGACGATATCTGGGATTTAGGATCATTTAATGACAATAACTAATTCTACTTTGAGGAGTTAATACTATTTGAAAAAAATCTATTAGCTCTTAATAACATTCTTGTTGCTAAATCTTTGTAGAAAAAAATAAGGATGTAAATTTCTATTAAATATAAAACGTTTAAACAGAACAATTTAATGGTGAGAAGATGAAAAAAATTGAAGCAATCATTCGCAAAGAGAAGTTTGAAGAAGTAAAAATTGCATTGCATGCAGCAGAAATAGATTTCCTTTCATGGTGGGATGTTCGAGGACATGGTACAGAAAAGCAAGAGCGGATATTTCGAGGTGCTGCTTATGATGTTGCTTTCATAGACAGGATAAATTTATCATTTGTTGTTCGAGATATCAATTTTGAAAAATCGATCAACGCTATTCTGAAATCTGCTTATACTGGCGAAAGTGGAGACGGGAGAATTTTCGTGTCCGCTATTGAGCAATCTTTTCGAATAAGAACGGGTGAAAAAGGTGAAGATTCGCTTTATGATAAGTAGAATCAAGTAATTGACAAATGAGCTAAGCCCCGAAAGGGAAATGAAAAACCCTTTCATCGCTTTTTAAATTCTAACTCAAGTCACAGTCTATCAATCATTGCAGTTTGTGTGCGATGCATTTAGTTGCTATATATAAAGTTTTAAGAATTACTTAACCAATTAAATATGAAAACCTTTAAAAAAAAAATCGTTATTTTTTTTATTTTTTTTATCTTTTCATTTAGTCAAATAAATTTTGCATCGGCACAGCAAGCTTATGTCAATTTTCAGGTTTTCTATAATGAATTGAGTCCTTATGGTCAATGGGTTAATTATCAACACCATGGTTATGTATGGATGCCAGCAGCAGGACCAGATTTTGCACCCTATTCAACGAATGGTTATTGGATCATGACCGAATATGGAATGACTTGGTATTCTGATTACAGTTGGGGTTGGGCTCCTTTTCATTATGGTCGTTGGGATTATGATAATTATTATGGTTGGTTTTGGATTCCTGATAATGAATGGGGGCCTGCATGGGTAAATTGGAGGGATGCTGATGATTATTATGGATGGGAACCTATGCAACCGGGAATTAGCATCAATGTGAGCTTTAATAACAGGCCCGACTACCATAGTAACCGCTGGATTTTTGTTCGACACAGAGATATAGATCGCACCAACATTCATCGATATTATGTCAAAAGTTGGGATCACGACCGTATTTATAGAAGTTCTACCGTTATTAACAATACCTACATAGACAATAGTCATACAACTTATATTTCAGGTCCAAACCGAAATGATATGCAAAGAAATATGGGTAGAAAAATGAGAACGGTATCTATCCAAGAAAATGCTTCGGCTGGACAAAGTATGAGAAATAATCAGTTGAATATTTACCGTCCAAAGTTTAACGATAATAAGCAAGGTCGAGAAATAATTCCCAATAAAATAACAGAAATAAAAGACGTGAAGAATATCTCCACTAGAAATACTTTAAATCAATACCAAAGTAACCAGAATCGAAGTACGAAACAACAAGAGATTGATAATAAGAAAAATACAAATATCAATGAGGACAACAAAAGAAAACAGGAAAATATTCAAAATGAGAACAATCGAAGGATTCAACAACAAGATAATGATAATAAGAAAAATACAAATATCAATGAGGATAACAAAAGAAAACAGGAAAATATTCAAAATGAGAATAATCGAAGGATTCAACAACAAGAAAATGATAATAAGAAAAATATAAAAGTCAATGAGGATAATAAAAGAAAACAGGAAAATATTCAAAATGAGAACAATCGAAGGATTCAACAACAAGAAAATGATAATAAGAAAAATATAAAAGTCAATGAGGATAATAAAAGAAAGCAATCAAATCAGACCAATGACAACAAGCAGAATCAGTCGCAGCGAAACAATAAATCAGAAAATAAAAGAGGTCGATAAGTATTGAGACAATTTTAAAATGCTCTAGTATAATAACTAAAGTAGTGTTTATAAACTTTAAATATTCATGAAAAACATATTTTATTTTGTATCAATTTAGATAAAAATGAATTCTAAAAATGATGTTTGCCAAAAAGGGACAGGAAGTTAAATCACGAGGGACGCAAAGAAAAATCATCCGTATTTTTACTTAGTATGAATTAAGCAACAGTACGGATTAAGAATTGGTACTTCCCACCTTGTCATGTTCTTATTTTCAAGCTAATTTTGTGTTATAGAATTTATGTTCTAAATAATATTGTAAAGGTGTTATTCAAAAAAGATTTTAATGAAGAGAAAGATTAAAATCATGGTGGTAGATGACCATAGCGTTTTCAGAAAATCAATCATAATGCTGATCAATTATATAGAAGATTGCGAAGTGATTGCTGATTTTGAAAGTGCAAACCTGTATTTTAATCAAATGAACACTTTAAAACCCGATATCATTTTCATGGATATTCGGATGCCGGGTCTTGATGGACTTATGGCTACCAAAATGATTTCATCTCAAGATGAAGGTATTAAAGTGATTGGAATAAGTGCATTGGGTGACTGGGAGTATATGAATAAAATGAAACAAGCCGGAGCTAAGGGGTATATAGAGAAGTTTGATGATCCGGCTTGTATCGAAAATGCAATCAAAATTGTTTCAGAAGGAGGCTTCTATTTTCCTGTTTTGAACGAGAAGTAAAAACGAAAATCTAAATAAAATGTTTAACAATCAAAATATTGCTTTATCAGTAAATAGTAGCCAAAATTATTTTGAATTTCAACATGTAGATGCCAGATCAATTTGCAAAGACGTTGAAAATCTGAAACCGGGAATTTTCTATACTATAGATTATGAATTAAATCCTGGGACAGAATTCATGGTAATGAATGGTTTTAAAATATTAAATTACAAGAATTTAAGTAATAGGCATGTCGTATTTTATTCATTTATGAGCATTGAAAGGCTGAACAATTAGAATGGCCCCTGATTTTCAGACATTTCAAACGAACTCCCCCGCAGCGATGCACGGGAGTTTTTTATTTTTGAAAAAAGAAAACAAAAAGTTTTTTTTATTGAAATTAAGGATATATATTTGCCCATATTTCACAAATGTATGAAGAAAATTAGTTTAAAATATTGGTTGTGGCACACTTACAGATATATACAATCGTGAGCATGCTATAACTTTGTCTTTTTTATATAAAGCCTGTCATCTCACGACAGGCTTTTTTTGTTGATTCAAAACCGATAAATATGAAAAAATTTCAATTTACACCACAGATCCGCCAAAGACTGGCAGATTTAGTTACACCGGTAGGTGTATATTTAAAAATCAGGGATCAATATCCCAATTCGATTTTACTCGAAAGTAGTGATTATCATGGAAATGAAAATAGCTTCTCATTTATTTGTTTCGATCCTGTTGCCGAGTTCATGGTTGACGGAAACATGCTGCTGCAAAAATTCCCTGATGGAACAGAAGAAAAATCAGAGATCATACAGAAAAGTTCTATCGTTGAAAGATTGAACGAATTTGTGCAGAGTTTCTCTTTGACCAAAATTCATGAACATATCAAAATCAATGGATTATTCGGTTACAACGCCTATGATGCAGTAGAATTTTTTGAAAGTATCCAACTGCAAAGACCCAGCAAAGAAGAATATAAAATTCCAGAAATCAGGTATCAATATTATAGGTTCATAGTTGCCATCAACCATTTTAAAAATGAGATGTATATAGTTGAAAATCTGATGGAAAATGAAAATTCTGATGTAGAAAAAATTGAAACATTACTGAACAATAACAATTTTGCCACATTCCGTTTTGCAAAACAAGGCACAGAAAGCTCAAATATGAATGAAATGCAATACAAAGAATTGGTAGCCAAAGGAAAGGAACATTGTTTTCGGGGCGATGTTTTTCAGATTGTGCTTTCAAGGCAATTTTCCCAAAAATTTAGTGGCGATGAATTTAATGTTTATAGAGCACTTCGCAGCATAAACCCTTCACCTTATTTATTTTACTATGATTTTGGGGCATACAAGATTTTTGGTTCATCGCCCGAAGCACAATTGATCATTGAAAAAAACAAAGCCATCATTAATCCTATTGCCGGAACTTTTCGCAGAACCGGCGATGATGAAAAAGATAAGGCTCTTGCCGAAGAACTTACCAAAGACAAAAAAGAAAACGCAGAACACGTGATGCTGGTCGATCTTGCCAGAAACGACCTAAGTAGAAACAGCCAAAAAGTCAAGGTCGAAACCTATCGAGAGGTGCAGTATTATTCGCATGTCTTACATCTGGTTTCAAAAGTTTCGGGCATGTTGGATGAAGGAACAAATGTGATTAAAGTAATGGCCGACACTTTCCCGGCGGGCACACTTTCAGGCGCTCCCAAATTTAAAGCCATGGAATTGATCAACAAATATGAACCACAAGGTCGCGGCTACTACGGTGGGTCTATCGGATATATTGGATTTGACGGCTCATTTAATCAGGCCATTATGATTCGATCCTTTTTAAGCAAGGAAAATTGTTTGTATTATCAGGCAGGCGCAGGCATCGTATCAGAATCTGTGGAAGAGAGTGAATTGAGTGAAGTGAATAACAAACTGGCTGCTTTGAAAAAAGCGATTGAAATTGCTGAAAATATTTAGAATTATAAAGACTTGAGATATGAAAACATTGGTGTTAGATAATTACGATTCATTTACTTACAATCTGGTGCATTGCATTCGCCGTATTTTGCCCAAGAGCGCAGTTCTAGATATTTTCCGAAACGATCAAATTAGTATGGAAAACGTTGACCAATACGATCAAATTGTTCTTTCTCCCGGACCCGGAATTCCCAACGAAGCCGGCTTATTGCTACCTATCATCGCTAAGTATGCTCATAAGAAAAAAATATTAGGTGTTTGCCTTGGACATCAAGCAATTGCAGAATCATTCGGAGGAAAATTGATTCAGTTGGAAAAGGTTTATCATGGTCTGGCAACCAATATTAAAGTTGTCAAAAAAGACGAAAAACTTTTTAAAGGTCTTTCTTCTCAATTTTATGGAGGAAGATATCATTCATGGGCTGTAAGCAACAGAGAATTACCTGATTGTTTTGATGTTACTGCCATTGATGAGAATGGAATTATTATGGGAATTAGTCATAAAAATTTGGATGTAAAAGGTTTGCAATTTCACCCGGAATCTGTACTCACAGATTGTGGTGAAACAATCATTGCCAATTGGTTGCAAGGCAATGATTGAGCTAATCTGTTTCAAAAAAAAAAGACTTGGGTCTGAATAAGAAAAATCATGAGGATTGTAGGAATATTGTTTTGCAATCCTCTAATTTAATTTTTTCCTTTGCCGGAAAATTATTTAAAAAAAAATAATTATTATCACTAAAAAATGAAAGCGATACTTAATAGATTATTTGAACATAAACATCTTTCGATGGCAGAGGCCAAAGAAGTTCTCATCAATATTGCATCTGAAAAATACAATGAATGTGAAATTGCTGCTTTTTTGTCTGTTTACATCATGCGCAGCATTACAGTCGAAGAACTTTCCGGTTTTCGGGATGCGCTTCTGGAAATGTGCGTTGGTGTAGATCTATCTGATTTTGACATAATTGACATGTGTGGAACTGGTGGCGATGGAAAAAATACCATTAACATTTCTACTTTGTCTTCCTTTGTTGTAGCTGGGGCGGGTTATAAGGTAGCCAAGCATGGAAACTATGGCGTATCATCCGGTTGCGGCTCGTCCAATATACTTGAATCTTTGGGATATCAGTTCACAAATCATAGTGATGCACTTAGGGCTGATTTGGAACGTGCAGGTATTTGTTTTTTACACGCACCCCTTTTTAATCCGGCTATGAAACATGTGGCTCCCATAAGAAAAAAATTAAGCGTGAAAACTTTTTTCAATATGCTTGGCCCTATGGTAAATCCTGCAAGGCCCAACAGGCAGCTCATTGGTGTTTTCAGTTTGGAGCTGGCACGATTATACAATTATATTTATCAAAATAGTGGCAAAAGTTTTATGATCGTCCACAGTATGGATGGTTACGATGAAATTTCGCTAACCGGGCAATTTAAACTTGTCAACAATGGAGTGGAACGAATTTTAGACCCAGGGGTTTTTGGATTAGGAAAATACAGCCCGGAACAGATCGCCGGAGGTACTTCGTTAACAGATTCGTTGAATCTGTTCATGACTATTCTCGAAGGAAAAGGAACTCAGGCGCAAACAAGCGTTGTTTTGGCAAATTCTGCACTGGCGATCAAGTGTTTTCATCAGGAAAAAACTTGTTTGGAATGCGTTGAAATAGCCAAAGAATCTTTAATGTCGGGAAAAGCGATGCAAGCGTTAAAAAAACTCCTAAACAAATAAATTCATGACCATACTCGATAAAATTGTAGAAAACAAAAGAAGTGAAGTTGAACAAAACAAAAAACAACAACCGCTTCAGGAACTTGAAAAAAGCCCCTATTTTGAAAGGAAAACATTTTCACTTGGCGATGCGATATTAGGAAGCAAAAATTTCGGCATTATTGCAGAATTTAAGAGAAAATCTCCTTCCAAAGGTTTTATTAACGAAAATGCACAAATCAAACATGTCATTCCATCCTACGAAAAAGCGGGTGCATGCGCCATTTCGATTCTTACTGACCTGGATTTTTTCGGAGGAAAAAACGAAGATTTAACACTGGGTAGAGAATTGGCAAACATTCCAATCTTGCGTAAAGATTTTATCATAGACCCTTATCAAATATTTGAAGCCAAATCTATAGGCGCAGATGCTATATTGTTGATTTCATCTATTTTATCTAAGGAACAAGTAAATGATTTTGCAAAATTGGCTAAAAAATTGAATTTGAGTGTATTATTTGAAGTTCATGATTTAGAAGAAATAGATAAGGTTTCAGAATACGTTGACGTAGTTGGCGTAAATAATCGTAATTTGAAAAGCTTTGAGGTTTCTATTGAAACTTCCATAGCACTTTCCAAATATATTCCCGGAAATTTTGTTAAAATTTCTGAGAGTGGAATTCGAAGCGCCAATGATATACACAGATTGAAAAACCATGGTTTTAGCGGTTTTCTTGTGGGTGAATCATTTATGACAAAACATTCGCCCGGTGATGCCTGTAAAGAATTTTTACTGGATTTGTTTTCCTGAGTAAAATATATCGAAATAAGTGCATAAAACCCGTATATTTACTTATAAATTTGCTAACTTTGCAAATCAATTTTATTCAATGTGCCATGCGAAAAATAAAAGTTTGTGGATTAATTAATCCGCTAAATATAAGACAAGTAACATCTCTTCGTATAGAGATGGCCGGATTTATTTTTTACCCGGATTCAAGAAGATATGTGGGTGAGAATTTTCAGAAAGCCACCATGGATCTTGTTCCTGTTTATATTTCCAAAGTGGGTGTATTTGTGGACGAAGATCCAGATACGGTTTTATCAAAAGTGAGCGAATACGAATTAGATTACGTTCAGCTTCATGGTAGCGAAACTGCCGATGAGTGTGAATTTTTATTTTCGGCTGGTGTTAAAATAATTAAAGCTTTTAGCGTGGATGAAGATTTTGATTTCTCACAAACCACCGAATATGAAAATAATTGTGAGTTGTTTTTATTTGATACCAAAACAATCAATCACGGCGGGTCTGGAATAAAATTCGATTGGAATCTTTTAAGTAATTATAAAGGCAAGAAGCAATATATTTTGAGTGGTGGAATTGGAATGGAAGATGCAGAACAAATCAAAAATCTCAAACTTGATCTTTGTTGGGGCTTTGACCTAAATAGCAAATTTGAAACTGAACCCGGAATAAAGGATGCCATTATGCTCGATACATTTATTTCTGAAATACATGTTTAAGTTGTGTAATATTTTTCTACAAAATACACAATATCAAACATGAAAAATCTGCCTAAAATGCTTTTGTACTTTGCCTTACTGGTTGCTATTTTTCTCTGCTACTGTCGTTTGGAAACTTATTGGATCAAAAATAAGAAATTGGATTTGATTTCAAAAGATATTCCAAAATCATTTGTGGGAAAAAAAATGGTATTCATTTCTGATATACATCATGGGCCTTTTCTTTCAATAAAAAGAGTTAGAAAGATTGTGGATCGCATTAATGCGCTTCAACCTGATATTATCATACTTGGAGGTGATTATGTTCATCAGAAAGCAGCTTTTATTGAACCCGTTTTTGATGCATTTAAAAATTTAAAACCCAAAATTGGAATTTATGCCGTTTTAGGAAATCATGACCATTGGGAAGATGCAGAATTAACCAAAAAAATGATGGACAGAAACGGAATAAATCTATGCGATAATAAGTCTTACTGGATAGAACTAAACGGGGAGAGAATCAAGATTGGAGGAGTTGGTGATTTATGGAAAGATACTCAAATATTGGATAGCACTACGCACGATTTGAAGCAGTCTGATTTCTGTGTATTTGTTTCGCACAATCCTGATTATTTAGAAAAGATCAATAATAATTTGATTGATTTTACATTATCGGGACACACACATGGTGGACAAATGACCTTTTTTGGACTTTGGGCTCCAATTTTACCTTCATCCTTCAAACAAAAATACCGATATGGCTTAAAGCAATTCGGAAACATGCAATCATATATTTCATCGGGAATTGGTACAATAACGCCACCGTTGAGATTTTTTTGCCGACCAGAAATTGTTATTATTGAATTAAAAAATTGATATAAAGAATGAAATTTACAGTAGATGAAAACGGATATTATGGTTCTTTTGGGGGAGCCTATATTCCTGAAATGTTATATCCCAACATTGAAGAATTAAAAGCAAAGTATAACGAACTCAAAGAAGATCCCGGATTTTTAAAAGAATTCAAACAATTGTTGATTGAATATGCCGGAAGACCTACGCCTCTGTATTATGCAGAGCGACTTTCGGCTCAATACAATTGTAAGGTTTTTCTGAAAAGAGAAGATTTAACACACACCGGATCGCACAAAATAAACAATGCTTTAGGACAGATTTTATTGGCCAGACATTTGAATAAGAAGCGAATTATCGCCGAAACAGGAGCTGGTCAACACGGTGTTGCTACAGCTACAGTTTGTGCTAAATTTGGTCTTGAGTGTATCGTTTATATGGGTGAAACTGATATTAACCGCCAAGCACCCAATGTATCCAAGATGAAGATGCTGGGTGCTACAGTTGTACCTGTCGTTTCAGGAAATAAAACACTCAAAGATGCTACTAATGAAGCCATTCGCGATTGGATCAATAACCCTGTGGATACTTACTATTTAATTGGTTCTGTGGTTGGCCCTCATCCTTATCCTGATATGGTTGCAAAATTTCAATCGGTTATAAGTCAGGAAATGATTTTTCAGCTTAAAGAAATGGTGAACCGCACTTATCCCGATTACATTATCGCTTGTGTTGGAGGAGGAAGCAATGCAGCAGGTGCTTTTTATGAATACCTCTACGAAGATCAGGTCAAATTGATTGCCGTTGAAGCAGCAGGAAAGGGCTTACATAGTGGACATTCTGCCGCAACAACTGTTTTGGGGCATACTGGAATTTTGCATGGCAGCAAATCCATTGTAATGCAGACCGAAGATGGCCAAATTGTTGAACCATATTCAATTTCTGCCGGATTGGATTACCCCGGAATAGGTCCGATACACGCAAATTTAAAAGAAACAGGAAGAGCCACATTTGTTTCAGCAACAGATAACGAAGCCTTGCAAGCTGCATACAGATTGATTCGTTATGAAGGAATCATTCCGGCATTGGAATCTTCGCACGCATTAGCAGCTTTGGATATGATTAATTTTAAACCCGATGATGTGGTTGTCGTTAACCTTTCAGGAAGAGGCGATAAGGATATGGAAACTTATATTAACAATTTAATCATGGAATAAAAATGAACAGAATAAATCAGTTATTTCAGACAAAAAAAGAAAAAATTTTATCAATATATTTTACTGCAGGATTCCCTGCAATTCAGGATACAGAAACAATAATTCGCACGCTTGCTCATGAAGGTGCTGATTTAATTGAAATTGGAATGCCTTTTTCGGATCCTTTGGCCGATGGGCCTGTTATTCAAAAAAGTAGTCAAATTGCCTTGGAAAATGGCATGACTTTGCGCCTTCTTTTTGAACAAATTTCCTGCATCCGAAAACATACACAGATCCCGCTGATTTTAATGGGTTATTTGAATCCAGTTCTGCAATATGGTATGGAAAACTTTTTGAAAAAATGCTGGGAAATTGGTATAGACGGTTGCATTCTACCCGATCTTCCATTGAAAGTTTTCAAAAGTGAATATCTTGAATTGTTTCAAAAATATCAGGTCTCCAATGTGTTTTTAATTTCACCACAAACATCTTCAGAGCGAATTAGAGAAATTGATAACCTGAGCGATAGCTTCATTTATGTTGTCGCTGCGAGTTCTATAACTGGCGCACGAAACAAATTTGAAGATTATCAATTGGCTTATTTTCAAAAAATCAGGAATATGAAATTAAAAAATCCAAGCATCATTGGCTTTGGAATTTCGAACAGGGAAACCTTTGATATAGCATGTGAGTATGCTTCCGGAGCCATACTCGGAAGTGCATTTGTAAAAGCTCTGCAAGCAGAGGGGGGGAATCTTGAGACAAGAATTCAGACATTTATTAAGCCTTTGTGCGAATAAAATAAATATAGATATTTTCCTATTTTTTTTATATTGAATTGATAACAGAATAAAGGACTAAAACATAAAAAAGACTAAAATGCAATGTGCCATTATTAAATACAATGCAGGTAATGTTATGTCGGTAAGTTTTGCCCTAAATCGATTGGGCATCGAACCAATAATTTCAGATGATCCTGAAATAATTTCATCGGCCGATAAAGTAATTTTTCCAGGGGTTGGTGAGGCGAGTACAGCAATGAATTATCTTCGTGCCAAAGGAATTGACAAATTGCTTATTGGTTTAAAACAGCCAGTAATTGGAATTTGCCTTGGATTGCAACTTCTTTGCAAATATTCTGAGGAAAATAACACCGAATGCCTTGGCATTTTTGACGAAACCGTTAAGCTATTCCCACCCACCCAAAAAGTTCCGCACATGGGGTGGAATACCATAAATAATTTTAAAAGCAAGCTATTTGATAATGTTGAAGTAGAAAGCTACGGCTACTTTGTACATAGCTATTATGCAGAGATTGGTATAAACACCATAGCACAAAGCAACTATATTTTACCTTTTAGTGCCGGATTGAGTAAAAACAACTTTTATGCCTGTCAGTTTCACCCGGAAAAAAGTGGTGAAATTGGTTCTAAAATACTCGAAAATTTTATAACAAAAATATTCTGAAATGATTGAAATTGTTCCAGCTATCGACATCATCGATGGAAAGTGTGTGAGATTAACCCAAGGAGATTATGACCAAAAGAAAACCTATAACGATAATCCGTTAGAGGTTGCTAAAATGTTTGAAGATCACGGTATAAAACGGCTTCATGTTGTGGATCTTGAAGGAGCAAAGGCCAAAAAGATCATCAACTTCAAAACTTTGGAGAAATTAGCTTCCCAAACCCACCTAATCATTGATTTTGGTGGTGGCATAAAATCTGATGAAGACATAAGGATTGCCTTTGAATCGGGTGCCAAAATGATTACGGGTGGGAGTGTAGCGGTAACCGACAAAGATCTTTTCCTTCGATGGTTACAAAAGTTTGGTGGTGATAAAATCATTTTAGGTGCAGACGTTTTGGATAAGAAAGTTAAAATTCAGGGCTGGACGGAAGAAACGGCTTTTGATGTTTTTGAATTTATCGATTCTTACAAGAAAGAGGGTATTAGCAATGTAATTTGCACAGATATAAGTAAAGATGGAATGTTGCAAGGACCATCAATCGAGTTGTACAAACAAATATTAGAAAAACAACCCGACATTTATTTAATTGCCAGTGGGGGAATTTCAAAAATAGATGAATTGTATGAGTTGCAAGAAGCTGGTATTAAAAGTGTTATCATTGGAAAAGCTATTTATGAAGGCAAAATCGATGTAAAGGATTTAATGAAATTTATTGTGTGATTCGTGGAATCCATGCAGGAAAAAGAAGAGCTAAAAAGTTTAATTCGGAGTGGAAATGCTGAGGAAGCTTTAAATCGGTAAAGAGAATAATATATATATCAAGCAATTTACCTCTAAACAGAATGAAAAATTGATAGAAGGAATGTACCTTTTAAATTTATCTATAGCTATAGAAACCTTTTTTGAGTAAATTCAGAACTCCTGAAGCTGAATTAAAATCAGGAGTTTATCAAATTCTATTCGCAAACATTACTGTTGCAATGTTTCTCGCAATCTTAACAATAAATTTTTCTGAATATTGGTAACTAAGATTTCCGAGCAAAATTTTCAATAATTTTCAGATGTGTGCAAGCTATTTTTATTAAAAAATCTCCTAATATATAATTCAATATATTAAGGTTCAAATATATAAAACTGATTTTCCTTTTTT